>Ga0222420_100065_pt1 | contig 243805 bp, 229 predicted proteins | sample 3A2ome_FD_182470 | JGI IMG/M metagenome (GOLD analysis project Ga0222420, IMG submission 182470) | Enriched microbial communities from leaf-cutter ant dump, University of Wisconsin, Madison, United States - 3A200A (version 2) | ecosystem: Environmental > Terrestrial > Nest > Insects nest > Nest... | reverse complement strand
CTGCTCGCCGTTGACCTGGGCGCGCTCCAGCGCCGCCTTGATGGCGATGCTGCCCAGCTCCGTGGCCGGCACCTTGGCCAGCGAGCCGCCGAACTTGCCCACGGCCGTGCGGGCGGCAGAAACAATGGCGATGTCTTCCATGATGGTGTCCTCTCGAAAAGAAGGGGTCAGAACGTGTGAATGAATTCGGCGTGGCCGAGCGGCGCGTCAAAACGCGGCCAATCAAGGCGCAAAGCGCAGCCATAGCCCCCGCTATGGCGAGCATTTGCAACGCGGAGTGGGCGTGTTTTGGCGTGATGAGCGGGCATGCCGGATTCGTTCACACGTTCTCAATCGCCGGCGCGGATGCGCGACAGCACGGAGGTGGCGGTGTGGCTGGCCCAGCGGCTGCCGGCCTCCACAGACGCCAGCGCGCTCATGTTGACGATGCGCCGCACGCTGGCGCTGGTGTTGAGCACGTGCGCCGGCGCCGCCAGCCCGAGCAGGATGGGGCCGACCGTGATGCCGTTGCCGGCCACCGACTTGAGCACGTTGAAGGTGATGTTGGCCGCGTCCAGGTTGGGCATGACCAGCAGGTTGGCCTCGCCGCTGAGCGCCGCGCCCGGGAACACCCGCTGCAGCGTCTCGCGCGAGAGCGCGGCGTCGCCGTGCATCTCGCCCTCCACTTCGAAGGGCGGGCGCAGCGAGCGGATCAGCTCGAGCGCCTGGCGCATCTTGGCCGCGCTCGGCGTCGCGTCGCTGCCGAAGCTGGAGTGCGACAGCAGCGCCACGCGCGGCGGGATGCCCAGGCGCCGCACCGCGTCGGCCGCCAGCACCGCGATCTCGGCCAGCTGCTCCGGGCTCGGGTCGGGGTTGACGTAGGTGTCGCAGACGAACAGCGTGCGCTCGGGCAGCAGCAGCATGTTCATCGCCGCGACGGTCTCCACGCCCTTGCGCCGGCCGAGCACGTCGGTCAGCAGCCGCAGGTGGTCGCGAAAGCCCCCGTTGACGCCGCACAGCAGCGCGTCGGCCTCGTCGCGCAGCACCAGCATGGCCGCCAGCGCGCTCGGGTGGCGGCGCAGCGTCTCCTCGGCCGCGGCCGGGGCGATCCCCTTGCGCTGCATGGCCGCGTAGAAGGCCTGGGCCCAGGGCTGCAGGCGCGCGTCGTCGCCGGCGTCGATCACCTGCACGTCGTCGCCCGGGCGCAGGCGAAGCCCGAAGTCGCGGATGCGCGCCTCGATCACGGCGGCGCGGCCGAGCAGGATGGGGCGCGCCAGGCCCTCGTCCACCACCACCTGCACGGCCCGCAGCACGCGCTCGTCCTCGCCTTCGGCGTAGACGACGCGCTTGGGGTCGCGCTGCGCCGCGCCGAACACCGGCTGCATCACCGAGCCCGACAGGTAGACGAAGCGGCTCAGTTCCGCGCGGTAGGCCGCCAGGTCGGCGATCGGCCGCGTCGCCACGCCCGAGGCCACGGCCGCGCGCGCCACCGCGGGCGCCACGGCCTCGATCAGGCGCGGGTCGAAGGGCTTGGGGATGAGGTAGTCGCGGCCGAAGCGCAGGCTCTCGGCGCCATAGGCCTTGGCCACCGCCTCGGGCACCTCCACGTGCGCCAGCTCGGCCAGCGCGCGCACCGCGGCCTCCTTCATCGCCTCGTTGATCGTCGTCGCCCCCACGTCCAGCGCGCCGCGGAAGATGAAGGGGAAGCACAGGACGTTGTTGATCTGGTTCGGATAGTCGGAGCGGCCGGTGCCGAGGATGGCGTCGGGGCGCACCGCCAGCGCCTCCTCGGGCAGCACCTCCGGCACCGGGTTGGCCATGGCGAAGATCAGCGGGTCGCGCGCCATGTCCCGGATCCACTCCGGCTTCAGCGCGCCGGCGGCCGACAGGCCGAGGAAGACGTCGGCGCCCGGCATCAGCTCGGCCAGCGTACGCGCGCCGGTCTCCTGCGCATAGCGCGCCTTGTTCTCGTCCATGCCCGCCTCGCGGCCGACATGGATCACGCCCTTGGCGTCGGTCACCCAGATGTTCTCGCGCCGCATGCCGAGGCTCACGGCCAGGTCCAGGCAGGCCAGCGCCGCCGCGCCGGCGCCGGAGGCCACCAGCTTGACCTCGGCGATGTCCTTGCGCACCAGCTTCAGGCCGTTGAGGATGGCCGCGGCGGCGACGATGGCGGTGCCGTGCTGGTCGTCGTGGAACACCGGGATGTTCATGCGCTCGCGCAGGCGGCGCTCGATGTAGAAGCACTCGGGCGCCTTGATGTCCTCCAGGTTGATGCCGCCGAAGGTGGGCTCCATGCTGGCGATGATCTCGACCAGCTTGTCCGGGTCGTTCTCGGCCAGCTCGATGTCGAACACGTCGATGCCGGCGAACTTCTTGAACAGGCAGCCCTTGCCCTCCATCACCGGCTTGCCGGCCAGCGGGCCGATGTTGCCGAGGCCGAGCACGGCGGTGCCGTTGGTCACCACGGCCACCAGGTTGGCCCGCGCGGTCAGCGCGCTGGCCTCCTGCGGGTCGCGCGCGATCTCCAGGCAGGCCTCGGCGACGCCGGGCGAATACGCCAGCGACAGGTCGCGCTGCGTGAGCATCGCCTTGGTCGGCGTCACGGCGATCTTGCCCGGCCGCGGCCAGCGGTGGTAGTGAAGGGCGTCGTGCTTGAGCGTGTCGCTCATCGGGCTTTCTCCAGGGTCTCGGTTCGAAGGGCCGGCGGGCGGGCGGCGGGCCGCCCGGTGGCCGGCAGCAGGGCCTCCAGCCGCGCGACCAGCTCGCCCGGCCGGTCGGCGTGCACCCAGTGGCCGGCCTGCTCGATCAGGTGGATGCGCGTGCGCGGGAACATCGGCTGGTAGGCGGCGGCCAGCGGTGGACGCACGCAGTCGGAACGGCCGGCGACGATGGCGTGCAGCAGGGCCGGGGTGCTCAGGCAGCGCAGCAGTGCCGGGAAGCCGGCCAGCTCGTGCAGCGAGGGCGCCACCAGGCCGAGGCGGCAGCGCCAGTCGAAGTAGGCATCGCCGGCGTCCAGCCGCGGCATCATCCAGTGCCCGAGGGCGCTGGCGGGCAGGCCGGCATCCGGCAGCATCGCGCCGGCGGCGCCGCGCTGGACGAGGTCCTGCGTCCACCCCTCGAGGCCACGTTGCGGCGCGGCGTCGATGACCACCAGGCGGCCCACCGCCCAGGGCGTGGCCAGCGCCAGCGCCATGGCCACCTTGCCACCCATGCTGTGGCCCACGATGGCCGGGCGCTCCAGCGACTCGCGCTCGATCAGCCGCAGCACGTCGTCGGCCATCGCGCAGTAGGACATGTCGGCCGACGAGGGCGAGCGGCCGTGGTTGCGCAGGTCGACGCTGTAGACGCGCCGCGCCGGCGCCAGCGCGTCCGCCACCCGGCGCCAGTTGGCGGACGAGGCGAACAGGCCGTGCAGCAGCAGCACCGGCGGCCCGTGGCCCGCGACGTCGAAGGCCAGGTCCATCAGGCGACGAAGCGGCAGGCCGACGCGGCGGCGCGCGTGTCCATGTTGCGGCCGCGGTTGAGGTGGTCGTCGGCCTCGGCCGCGCAGCCGAGCATGCGCGCGTAGAGGAACAGCGTGAAGGCCGCGCTCTCCAGCGCCGCGGCGTCGATGCGCCCCTCGCGCCAGGCGGGCCACACCAGCTTGAGCAGCACGGTGGCGATCACCGCGTCGACGTTCACGCAGTAGACGTTGCGCGAGACGCCGGCCTCGAACAGCTGCTCGACCACCGCGTGGTAGAAGTCGAGGAAGACGTTGTGCTCGCCGCGCTGCTGCATCAGCTCGCGCACGTAGACCTCGCGCGGGTCCAGGTTGACCGGCTTGTCCTTGAACACCGGGTGGTTGACGCAGGGGATCTTCTGCATGTCGCCGGCGCCGGTGTTCTTCTTCTCGGACTTGTACTCGGCGTAGCCCGCGACGTAGCGCGCCGCCAGCGCCTTCAGGTCGACGCCGTGGTCGGCCGCGCCGGGGTCGCGCAGGTCGGTGCCGGCGAACTGCTCGAGCAGGAAGGCCACGCCCTCGAAGCCGTTGCCGCCGTGGGCGTAGCCGCAGTGGCTCAGGAAACCCAGCATCGCCTTGTTCAGCTGCACGCGCCGCGGCTGCTCGGGGCCGTCGGAAGAGACCGCGCCCTTGGCGCCCTGCGCGGTGATCGTGCCCGGCCCGTTGGACAGCAACAGGCCGACCAAGGTCTGGAAGCCGAACAGCTCGTCGCCCGCGGGCCGCTGGCCGAGCAGGGCCGTGTAGGCCACCTCGGTCAGCGAGAGCTGGCCCAGCATGTCCGCTTCGGACAGGCCGGCGAAGCGCGTCGGCGCGTGCCGCGCGGCATCCACCGAGGCGCCGATCATGGTGCCGAAGAGCTGGCACCAGGCCGGCAGCGACTCCACCGACAGGCGCGAGACGCGCTTGCGCAGCAGCGGCCCCCAGCCCAGCGTGGTGGTGGCGGCCGCCAGCACCGCGGCCGCGCTCGGGTGCCCACCCTGCCGCTCCAGCCAGCGCAGGAACACCGAGCGGGTGCCGCGCGCCGCCAGGCCGGCCAGCAGCGCCTGCGCCCGCGCATCGGGCTGCGGGTCGAACAGCAGCGCCCGGTCGTCCGCGGATTCCAGCGGGCCGAGGTCGAAGCCCTCGTCGAGCGCGTCGCGCAGGCCGGCGGCCGCGAAGCGGTCGATGAGCAGCGCCGCCACGGCGCGCGCGCGCTCCAGCCGCTTCGGGCCGATCAGCGCCACCGCCGCCGCCAGCACCGCGTTGGGCGCGTTGCCCGCCTCGCGCGCGGCCTGCGCCGCGGCCAGGGTGGCATCGCCGTGCAGGTTGACGAAGGCGCCCACCGCCGCGCTGACGATCGCGCGGTCGTTGTCGCCGCCAGGCTCCTTCAGCAGCACGAGGCTGACGTTGGCTTCCAGCGGGTACTGCGCCGACTCCAGCACGGAGACGCCGTTGACGCGCGTGACCTGCGTCCGGGGGTCCATCTGCGAGACGCCCGAGGCGTCCTTGAGCGCCTCGCGCGCGAACACGGTGCCGACCTGCGCGTCCAGCGCCCTGATCTGCTGGCGGTAGGGCTCGAGCGCATCGACCACCGGCAGGTCCAGCTCGGGCGGCAGCTGCGCGCCGGCGCTGGAGCCGAACCAGGCCTTGAGCTGCATCGACCCTTCCGGCGCGAAGTCGGGCTGGATGCCGTTCTTCGCCATCACGGCCGTCAGCGCCGCCGGGATGTCGGCGATGTTCGTGACCACCGCGCCCCGGGCCGAGCAGACCGGCGTGGCCGGCGTGAACAGCCCGTCGACACCGAACTTCTGCATGAACCAGCGCTCCTTCGAGGTCGCGTCGTCGCCGCCGCCGGCCATCGCGCCGGCATGGCCGACGGCGCGCGTGAGCCGGCTCTTCCAGCGCCCGACGACGCAGGCGACCACCGGCTTGGTGAACTCGGCGTCGAGTTCGTAGTAGCCGCCCGGCTCGCAGTACAGCACCGCGGCGCGGCTGCGCTCGTCGTTGCCCAGCGCGAAGGCGAACTCCGGCGCCGCGTAGTGGATGTAGACGTCCTTGCCGCTGGACACCAGCGTCGTCGTGCCCCAGCCGCCCATGCGCAGGTACTGCGCGATGGTGGTGGTGAAGCCGCCGGAGTTGGACAGGATCGCGATCGAGCCCTTGCGCAGCGTGTCGCCCGGCGTGTCGCCGCCCAGCGCGCCGCCGATGCGCACCTGGTTCCACGCGTCGGCCACGCCCAGGCTGTTGCCGCCGAAGATGTCGATGCCGTACTGCTGCGCCATCGCGCGGATCTCGCGCGCGTCGTGCACGCTCATCTTCTCGGTCGGGATGAAGATCTTGGTCAGCTCGGGGTTGACGCGGATCAGCTCGACCACGCCGTCGTCGGCCGCGCTCGGCGGCAGGTAGACCACGCCGCAGTTGAAGCGGTGGCCGGCCTCCAGGCCTTCGCGCACGTTGTTGTAGACCGGGATGTCGCCGGCCGGCGTCTGCAGCACCTGGCCGCGCCGCCCCGGCGAGGTGCCGAACACGACGTTGCCGCCGCTGTAGGCGTGCCCGACCGGCGTGACCTCGCTCGACTCGCCGCCCAGGATGTTCAGCACGCAGACGCGGTCGTCGCGCGTCGCGATCTGCGACAGCGACTCGATGCCGGTATGGAACTTGAAGTTGCCAACGCTCTTTCGGGTCATCGTCCTTCTCCTCAGGCAGCCAGCCGCATGGCGCGCGCGACTTCCTCGCGTCCGCCGGCCTTCATCCACGCGTCGGCGCGGCGCGCGTAGTCGACCACCTCGCTCATCGCCGAGTCGAAGCCGAACAGGCGGTACGGCAGGCCGAGCGCCTCGCAGGTGTCGCGCAGCACGCCCATGCCGCGCACCAGGTTGGGCCCGCCGCGGCCGGCGACCACGTACAGCGGCTGCGCGCCGTGTGCACCGACGTGCTCGCGCAGCGCGTCGGCCATGGCGCGGAAGGTCTCGTGGATGTCGGTGTTGTTGCTCTTGCCGCCGATGATGAACAGCACGTTGCTCTGCCTGAGCCAGTGCTTGAAGCAGATCCGCGCCACCGACTTCATCTTCTCGTAGGGTGGGTTGCCGCCGAAGTCCGAGCTGATGATGGCGTCGTCGCCGAGCATCTGCGTCACCAGCGAGTTGGCGCCGCCGCCGAAGGTCGGCGCCAGGATGGTCCCGTGCGCATTGATGACGTACACGTCGCTCTGGCCCTGGTAGGTGCGCAGCGTGTTGATCTCCTGCTCGAAGTCGGAGTAGTCGGCGGCGAACAGGTCGGCCGGCAGGTTCAGGCGCTGCCAGCGCGGGTCGTCGCGGTCGAAGCCGCACTTGAAGTCGCAGGCCACCGGCGTCAGGCGGCCGCGCGCGTCGGCCCGCAGGCGGATCGGGTTCAGCTCCAGCGTGGTCATGCCGTAGTCGTGGAACAGGTCCCACAGGTTCGGCAGGTACTGCACCAGCGGCGAGATGATCTGCTTGGGTGCGTTCAGCTCCGTCAGCGCGTTGGCGACGACGAAGGCCTTCAGGCCGGTGAGCGGGTTGAAGGGCACGCTGACGATCTGCGTCTTGTCCAGCTCCTCGATGTCCATGCCGCCGTGGTGCGTCAGCGTCATGGTCGGTGCGCGGTAGTGCGTGTCGTCGGTCAGGGAAAAGTACACCTCGAACTCGGCGGGCACGCCGGCCTCGAAGGTCACGCCGTTTGACTTCGCGTGCTGGTTGCCGTGCCGGTGCTCGCAGAAGTACAGCCGCTCCTTCTCGGCCAGCGCCGTCTCCAGGCTGGTCGCGCGGCCGACCAGGCCGGCCTTGCCCTTCTTGCCCACGCCGCCCTTGAAGACCGGCTTGACGAAGACCTGCCCGTGCCTGGCGATCAGCGCCTTGATCTGGGTCTCGGTGGCGTCGGGCCCGAGGATCTCGGGGGTGGGGAATCCCGCCAGCCGGAGCAGGCGGGCGCCATGCAGCATGCCTGTGATGTTCATCGAAGCCCTCCGTGGTGCGTGTCGATCGCGTGCCGCGCCGGCAAGGCCGGCAGGCACGGGAGGGAATCGTAGGAAGGGCCTTCGCCGCGAACCTTTCGGTCGTCTTTCAGCGGGGCCTATGGCTTACCCGATCAGGACAACCCCCGGGCCGCGCTGAAAGCTGCGCGAAAGCTGTGCGCGCCGGTTCGACCCGACCATTGGAGAGCGCGCGCGACCCGGCGCGCCCACCAATCAGAGGAGACAAGACGATGCTGACCGTGATGGCCTACTCGATGGTCGTGGTGTTCATGGCGCTGATCATGACCAAGCGCCTGGCGGCGGTCGTCGCGCTGATCGTCATCCCGATCCTGTTCGGGCTGCTCGCGGGCTTCGGCGTGCAGATCGGGCCGATGATGATGGACGGCATCAAGAAGCTGGCGCCGACCGGCGTGATGCTGATGTTCGCGATCCTGTACTTCGGCATCATGATCGACGCGGGGCTGTTCGATCCCGTGGTGCGCATGATCCTGCGCCTGGTCGGCGGCGACCCGATGAAGGTGGTGGTCGGCACCGCGGCGCTGGCCATGATCGTCAGCCTGGACGGGGACGGATCGACCACCTACATGGTCACCGCGGCGGCGCTGCTGCCGCTGTATTTCCGGCTCGGCATCAGCCGCCTGGTCTTCGCCTGCGTGGTGATGATGGCCGCGCACAACATGAACCTGCTGCCCTGGGGCGGCCCGACGGCGCGCGCCGCCAGTGCGCTGTCGCTCGAGATGGGCGACGTGTTCCTGCCGCTGCTGCCGGCCATGGTGATCACCGGCATCTGGGTGCTGTTCGTCGCCTACCTGCTCGGGCTGCGCGAGCGGCGCCGGCTGGGCGTGATGACGCTGGAGGTCGATCCGCAGCACCCGGAGATGTCGCTGGTCGGCGGCGATCCGACGCTGCTGCGGCCGAAGCTGCTGTGGTTCAACTTTCTGCTCACCGTGGCGCTGATCGGCATGCTGGTCTGGGGCAAGATGCCGCTGCCGGTGCTGTTCATGGTCGGCTTCGCGATCGCGATCAGCGTGAACTACCCGAACCAGCAGACCCAGAAGGAGCGCATCGCGCACCACTCGGAGAACGCGCTGCCGGTGGTGGCGCTGATCTTCGCCGCGGGCATCTTCGTGGGCATCCTCTCGGGCACCAAGATGGTCGATGCGATGGCCGACAGCGTGATCCGCGGCGTGCCGACCTGGATGGGGCCGTACATGGGGCTCGTGACCGCGGTGCTGAGCCTGCCCTTCACCTTCTTCATCTCGAACGACGCGTTCTACTTCGGCATCCTGCCGATCCTGGCGAAGACGGCGGTGGCCTACGGCTTCACGCCGGCGGAGATCGCGCGGGCGTCGCTCATCGGCCAGCAGGTGCACCTGCTCAGCCCGCTGGTGGCCTCGACCTACCTGCTGGTGGGCCTGGCGAAGGTGGAGTTCGGGGACCACCAGCGCTACACGATGCTGTGGGCCGTTTCCGCGGCGGCGGTGATGATGCTCGCGGTCTTCGGGCTCGGGATCGTGCCGCTGGTGCGGCACGCCGGCGGCTGACCTTCCGGCAGGAGCACGTGCCATGCGAATCCGCATCAGGATGATCGCCGCCCTGGCGCTGTACGGCGCGCTGGCGGCCGCGCAGGAGGACGAGGGCGACGCCATCCGCTATGCGCCGCGCGCCAAGGCGCCGGCCGGCTACCCGGCGAGCTACCAGGCGCTGGTGCGCGCCGCCGAGGACGAGGGCCGGCTGGTCGTCTACTCGACCACCGACGCCGCGGTCGCGCGGCCGCTGGTCGCCGACTTCAACGCGCTGTACCCGCGCATCGAGGTGCAGTTCGAGGACCTCAACAGCACCGAGCTGCACCACCGCTTCGTGGCCGAGGCGCAGCTCGGCGGCGAGACGGCCGACGTGATGTGGAGCTCGGCGATGGACCAGCAGGCCAGCCTGGTGAGCAACGGCTACGCGCTGCCCTACGCGTCGCCCGAGGCGCCGGGCCTGCCCGACTGGGCGCGCTGGACCGACATGGCCTGGGCGACGACCTTCGAGCCGATCGTGATGGTCTACGACAAGCGCGCGCTGCAACCCGCCGAGGTGCCGCGCACGCACGCGGACTTCGCCAGGCTGCTGCAGGCCGACCCGGCGCGCCTGCGCGCCAAGGTGATCAGCTACGACATCCAGAAGTCGGGCCTGGGCTTCTTCCTCGCCACCCAGGACGCCGCCGTGTCGCCGGCCTTCTGGGACATCGCGCGGGGCCTCGGGCAGGTCGAGGCGCGCCTCACGCTGAACACCGACACCATGCTGCGCTCGGTCGCCTCGGGGCAGTCCGTCCTCGGCTACAACCTGCTGGGCTCCTACGCGCTCGCCCGGGCCGAGCGCGACCCGGCCCTGGGCGTGGTGTTCCCGGGCGACTACACGCTGGTGCTGTCGCGGGTGATGTTCATCACCCGCCGGGGCAGCCATCCGAATGCGGCCCGGCTGTGGGTCGACTACGTGCTCTCCCGGCGCGGCCAGGCCCTCATCGCCAACAGCGCGCGGCTGTTCGCGGTGCGCACCGACATCGACGGCGAGACCACCGCGGCGCGGCTGACGCAGACGCTGGGGCCGGCGCTGAAGCCGATCCCGTTCGGTCCGCCGCTGATCGGCTACCTGAACAACCAGAACTACCGCGGCTTCATCCAGCAGTGGCAGAAGGCCACGGCACCGGCGCGCGGGCGCTGAGGCCGGCGCGATGCCGCCCCGCGCCGGCCTCAGTCCGGGTTCTCGAAGCCGCGGCGCCAGCGGTTGAGCAGCGCGTTGTGCGAGCTGCGGTCAAGATGCGCGAGCAGCCCGGGGCCGATCGCGATCGGCCGCGCCGCATCGCCCAGCTTCTGCAGCAGCGTGCGGCCCGCGCGCGAGGCCGGCGCGTCCGTACGCACGCCGTAGAAGCCGCCGCCCTCCTCCAGCAGCTGCTGGCCGAGCGGCGACAGCAGGTGGTCGAGCCAGGCGCGCGCGCCGTCGGGGTTGGGCGCGCGCCGGGAGATGAAGGCGACGCGCGAGGCGAGCAGCGTGTAGTCCTGCAGGTAGGCGACAGCCACCTCGGGCTGGCGGCGCGCATAGGCGTCGGCGTAGCTGCCCAGCACGTTGTAGGCGATCAGCGCGCGGCCGGTGGCGACGGCGTCGAGCATGCCCATGGTCTCGAGTTCCAGGCTCGCGCGGCAGCGGCCGAGCGCGCGCACCAGCTCCCAGTAGCGCGGCGACGCGGCGGCGTCGTAGGCGGCGAGCAGGAAGCCCAGGCCGGAATTGCGGATGTCGTAGGTCGCCACCCGGTCGCGAAAGCGCGGCGCCTCGGACGACAGCAGCCGCGCCAGCGCCTCGTGGGTGCGCGGCAGCTCGGCGTCGGCCAGCAGCTGGCGGTGGTAAGCCACCACGATCGGCTCGACGGTGGTGGCATAGGCCTCGTACTTCCAGACCGCCCAGGGCGGCAGCTCGCGCGCATGCGGGCTCTCGTAGCGCAGCGCCTGGCCGTCGTTGACGAGCTTGGTCTGCAGGTCCATGGCCGAGCTCCACACCACGTCGGCGCCGCTGCCGCCGTCGGCGAGGAACTCCCTCATCAGCTCGGCCGAACCGAGCTGCCGGTAGTCGATCCGGAAGGCCGGGTTGGCGCGCTCGAACGCGCGGACCAGCGGCTGCGCGGCACCCGCCTCGGTCGTGGACAGCACGCGCACGCGCCGCACGCCCTGCGCCCGGACGGCGGCGCTGCCCAGCGCCGCGGCGCCGAACGCCGATGCGACCACCGCTCTGCGACCGATCTCCATACCGTTGTCTCCACGTCGGCGTGCTTCGCGCTTCTTGCGCGGATTATCGTTGCTTGGGTAACCTAATCTCCCTTCATGCACATCCTGGTCGTCGAAGATCATTCCCCCCTGGTCCAGACCCTGACGCGCTCGCTGAGCGCCCTGGGCATCGCCGTCCAGGCCTGCAGCGACGGGCTGGACGCCGACGCCCGGCTGCGCCGCCACGCCTTCGACGTCGTCGTGCTGGACCTGGCGCTGCCGCGCCTGGACGGCATCGAGATCCTGCGCCGGCTGCGCGAGCGCGGCGACACGGTGCCGGTGCTGATCCTGACGGCCAGCGGCGACACGCAGGACCGCGTGCAGGGGCTGAACGCCGGCGCCGACGACTACCTGCCCAAGCCCTTCGACCTGGCGGAACTGGAAGCCCGGCTGCGCGCCCTGCACCGCCGCAACGTCGCCGCGGGCCAGGTCCTCCTGCAGGTGGGCGCGCTGGCCTTCGACACCGCCACGCACCGCTTCCGGCTGCACGACGGGCCCATGCTGGACCTGCCGCCGCGCGAGCACGACCTGCTGGAGATGCTGATCACGCACGCCGGCCGGCCGGTGGGCAAGCACCTCCTGGCCGACCGGCTGCGCAGCGGCGACGCGGTGCTCAGCAACGAGGCGGTGGAACTCTACGTGCACCGGCTGCGCCGCCGCATCGAGGGCAGCGGCGCCGCGATCCACACGCTCCGGGGCCTGGGCTACGTGCTGGAGCCGGCCGGCGATGCGCCTGCGTAGCCTGCTGCTGCGCTGGCTGCTGGTGCCCACGCTGGCCCTGTGGGGGCTGGGCTTCGCGGTCGGCTACGCGCGCAGCCTGCAGCAGGCCAACGAGGCCTACGACCGTACGCTGCTCGGCTCGGCGCTGGTCATCGGCGAGGCGATCGGCTATGTCGACGGCGAGGTCGTGGTGGAGCTGCCGCACGCGGCGCTCGACATGCTGCGCACCGACGCGCAGGACCGCATCTTCTACCGCGTGGCCGACGGGCAGAACGGCGCCACCGTCACCGGCTACGAGGACCTGCCGCCGCCGGCCACGCCGCCGCAGGGCAACGAGCCGGTCTTCTACGATGCCAACTACAAGGACCAGGCCGTGCGGGTGGTCGCCGTCATGCACCTGCTGCCGACGCCCGCCGGCCCCCAGCGGCTGCTGGTCCAGGTCGCGGAGACGCTCGACGCGCGCCACCAGCTGACCCGGCGCATCGTCGCCGACTCCGCAGCCGTGCAGCTGCTGCTGATCGGGCTGGCGGCCGCGCTGATCGCCTTCGGCGTGCAGCGCGGCCTGGCGCCGCTGGCGCGCCTGCGCCAGGAGGTGAGGCAGCGCGCGGCAACCGACCTGACGCCGATCGCCACCGCCGGCGTGCCGGCCGAGGTGACGCCCCTGATCGAGGCCATCAACGTGCACACCGAGCGCCAGCGCGAGCTGAGCGAGGCGCAGGCGCGCTTCGTCGCCAATGCGTCGCACCAGCTGAAGACACCGCTGACCCTGCTGCGCGCGCAGATCGGCCATGCGCTGATGCAGACCGACCTTCCCGCCATGCGCGCCGTGGTCGCCGAGCTGGACGCCTCGACGGAGGCGACGGGGCGGATGGTCGAGCAGCTCCTGGCGCTGGCGCGAAGCGAGCCGGGCCGCCTGCTCGCCATCGAGGCGCTGGACCTGGCCGAGCTGGCGCGGGAGATCAGCTTCGAGATGCTGGCGGTGGCCCGCGCCAGGGGCATCGACCTCGGGCTCGAGGCGGACGGCCCGGTGCCGGTGCGGGGCGAACGCCTGCTGCTGCACGAGATGCTGGGCAACCTGGTGCACAACGCCGTGGTCCATACGCCGCCCGGCAGCATCGTCACCGTGCGCGTGGGCCGGCCCGACGGCCGGGCCGGCCTGCAGGTCGTCGACAACGGCCCCGGCATCCCGCCCGCACAGCGCGCCCGCGCGCTCGAGCGCTTCCACCGCCTGCCGGCCGCAGACGCCGACGCGAGCGGCAGCGGCCTCGGGCTCGCGATCGTCAAGGAGATCTGCGCCCGCCATGGCATCGAGCTCACGCTCGGCGACGGCGAGCCGCGCGCGGACGGCGGGCGCGGCCTGAGCGTGGCGCTGCGCTGGCCGGCGGACGACACGACGGCCTGACGCGCAGCCTCCAATTCATAAGCACATTTATAATCAATGTGCTTATGAACAACGACCATACGCAGCGCTTCAGCTTCCTGGTCCACCACGTCGCGCGGCTGCACGGCGCGCACTTCGACCGCCTGGCACGGCAGCGGCTCGGGCTCTCGCTGGCGCAGTGCCGGCTGATCGGGGCGCTGGCCCGCCACGAGGGGCCGGACCCGCTGTCGCAGGCCGAGCTGGCCCAGCGGCTGGAGCTGAGCGCCATGGGCGTCGGCGCGCTGTGCGACCGCATGGAGGCGGCCGGCTGGATCCGCCGCGAGGCCGCCGCCGGCGACCGCCGTGTGAAGTGGGTTCACCCCGAGCCGCGCGCGCTGGCGGCGTTCGAGGAAGCCCTGCGCCTCAGCGACGAGGTGCAGGCGCACGGCCTGGCCACCCTCAGCGCCGCCGAGCGCAGGCAGCTCGTCGCGCTGCTGCGCAAGGCGCGCGCGGGGCTGATGGCCTGGGAGCCGGCCGCCGCCGGGGACAGGACGCCGTGAGCACCCCTGCCACCGTGCCGCACCGCGGCATGATCACGGTGTCGATCATGCTCGCGACGATCATGCAGGCGCTGGACACCACCATCGCCAACGTCGCGCTGCCGCACATGCAGGGCAGCCTGCAGGCCTCGCAGGACCAGATCACCTGGGTGCTGACCTCCTACATCGTCGCCTCGGCCATCGCCCTGCCGCTGACCGGCTGGCTGTGCGGGCACTGGGGCCGGCGGCGCGTGTTCCTCGTCTCCGTGGTCGGCTTCACCATCGCCTCCGCGCTGTGCGGCCTGGCGGGCTCGATGCTGGAGATCGTGGGTGCGCGGCTGCTGCAGGGCGTCTTCGGCGCGGCGCTGGTGCCGCTGTCGCAGGCGGTGCTGCTGGACATCAACCCGCGCGAGAAGGTCGGCCAGGCGATGGCGATCTGGGGCGCCGGCATCATGGTGGGGCCGATCCTGGGCCCCCTGCTGGGGGGCTGGCTCACCGACCAGTTCGACTGGCGCTGGGTGTTCTTCATCAACCTGCCGGTGGGCCTGGTCGCGCTGTGGGGCATCGCGCGCTACCTGCCCGAGAGCCGGCCCAGGGCGGAGAAGCTCGACCTCTTCGGCTTCGTCTCGCTGAGCCTGGCCATCGGCATGCTGCAGATGTTCCTGGACCGCGGCGAGCAGCTCGACTGGTTCGACTCCTGGGAGATCCGCCTGGAGGCGGCCGTCGCGCTGGCGGCCTTCGCCTTCTTCGTCGTGCACACCTGGACCGTGCAGGGCGTGAGCTTCCTCGACCGCGAGCTGCTCAAGGACCGCAACTTCGTCACCGGGCTGCTGTTCGCCTTCATCGTCGGCATGATCCTGTACGCCACGATGTCGCTGCTGCCCACCTTCCTGCAGGGGCTGATGGGCTACCCCGTGGTCTACACCGGCGCCATCACCGCGCCGCGCGGCGTGGGTACCATGATCGCGATGATCGCGGTCGGCCGGCTGGTGCAGCGGGTCGACGTGCGCGCGATCATGGCGCTGGGCTTCGGCCTCACCGCTTTCTCGCTGTGGCAGATGACGCGCTTCACGCCCGACATGGACAGCACGCTGGTCATCAGCTCGGGCTTCATCCAGGGCCTGGGCATCGGCTTCACCTTCGTGCCGCTGTCGACCGCCACCTTCGCGACGCTCGCGCCGCATCTGCGGCACCAGGGCACGCCGATCTTCAGCCTGCTGCGCAACATCGGCAGCAGCGTGGGCATCTCGATCGTCCAGGCGCTGCTGACCGAGGGCGCCGGCAGCGCGCACGCGCACCTGGCAGCGCAGGTCGGCCCCGGCAACGTGGCGCTGGCGGCGGGACTGCCCGCGTCGCTGAACCCGGACAGCCTGGCGGGCCTGGCCGCGCTCAACGCCGAGGTCACGCGGCAGGCGGCCATGATCGCCTACCTCGACGACTTCTGGATCATGATGGCCGTCACGGCCCTGTCGATCCCGCTGCTGCTGCTGATCCGCAAGCCGTCCCGCGCCGCCGGCGGGCCGGCGGCGGACGTGCCGCACTGAGCCGGGTCAGGCCGGCACCGCCTCGGCCGGGCTGCTGTGCTGCGCGGGAGGCGTTTCCAGCGCCCGCTCCAGGCCGGCGAGGTGGCGGCCGGTGATGTAGCCGAAGGTCATGATCGGGCCCAGCGTGATGCCGGCGCCGGGGTAGTTGCCGCCCATCACGCTGGCGCGGTCGTTGCCCACGGCGTACAGGCCGGCGATCGGCCGGTCGTCGCGGTCGAGCACGCGGCCCACCACGTCGGTGCTGATGCCGTCGAAGGTGCCCAGGTCGCCCATGACCAGGCGCAGCGCGTAGTACGGCCCCTTGCCGATCGGCGCCACGTTGGGGTTGGGGCGGTGCTCCGGGTCGCCGAGGTAGCGGTTGAACGACGTGGTGCCGCGGCCGAACTGGCGGTCCTCGCCGTGCACGGCGCCCTCGTTGTACTCGCGCACGGTCTGCACGAGCCCGGCCGCGTCGATGCCGGCCTTGCCTGCCAGTTCCTCCAGCGTGGCGCCCTTGACCAGGTAGCCCTTGCGCAGCAGCGGGCCCAGCGGCATGGGCGCCGGCTTCGCGTAGCCCAGCCCGTAGCGCGAGATGGCGGCCTGGTCGCACACCAGCCACATGCCGGTGTCCTTGCCCAAGCCGGCACGGATCATGGCGGCGCCCACGTCGTGGTAGGAGTTGGACTCGTTGGTGAAGCGCCTGCCATTGCGCAGCACGCCGATGATGCCCGGCTTGTAGCGGTCCAGCAGGTGCGGGAAGGCACCCTGGCGCCCCTGCCCGAGCGGCACCTTGGAGGTGGGCATCCACGCGGCGGCGGCGCTGTAGCGGATGTCCACGCGGCCGCCGACCTGCTCGGCCAGGCGCGCGCCGTCGCCGGTGTTGCTGGCCGGCACCGGCGAGAAGTGCTCGCCGCCGCCGCGCACGTGCGGATAGGCGCGCGCGATGCGCTGCAGGTCGTGCGAGAAGCCGCCGCCGGCCAGCACCACGCCCTTGCGCGCCAGGATGCGGCGCGGGCCGTCGGGGCCGTCCACCAGCGCCCCGGTGACGCGGCCCTGGTCCGTCAGCAGCTGCCGCGCGGCGGTGGAGGTGTGGATCGGGATCTGCAGGTCCAGCGCCGAGCGCGCGAGCCGCGCGGCCAGCGCGTTGCCGCTGGTCACGTTCACGCCGCGCCCGAAACGGACCAGCTCCCGGAGGTGGTTGAACAACCGCCGCACCACGTAGCGGAACGACGCGAACGAGCGCGTGAAGCGGAAGAAGTGCTTCAGGTCGGCGTTCGCGGAGTTGAACATCATCCCCATGAAGGTGATGGTCTCCAGCGGCGGGCGCAGGCGCTTCATATCCGCGCCCAGGCCGCGGATGTCGTAGGGCGCGGCCAGGATGGAGCGGCCGATGTCCACGCCGCCGTCGGCGTCGGGGTGGTAGTCGGGATACAGCGTCGGGATGAACTTGACCTCGGTCTCGCGCTCGAAGAAGTCCACCATCTCGGGCCCCTTGTCGATGAAGGCCTCCACCGACGGACCGTGGTAGCCGGCGCCGGCCTCGGCCTTCATGTAGCGCAGCACCGCCTCGCGGCTGTCGGCGTGGCCGGCCTGCCTCGCGTGCGGCGACAGGGGAATCCACAGCACCCCGCCCGAGAAGGCCGTGGTGCCGCCGAACACCGGCTCCTTCTCCACCACGACCACGTCCAGGCCGTGCTTCTTCGCCGTCACCGCCGTCGAGAGGCCGCCGGCGCCGGCGCCGATGACCAGCACGTCGCATTCCACGACCGGCACGTCGTTCATGTTCATGCCTGCGCCTCCAGCGACTGGATCGCGCTGCGCAGCCGGTCGAAGTAGTGGCTCATCTCGGCCTCGGCGGCGTCCGCGTCGCGCTCGCGCATGTGCGTGAGGATCTTGCGCCGCACCGGCACCAGCTCGGGCCGCGAGCGCAGCGTCGCGTCGCTCTGCAGCACGTGGCGCAGCAGCGTGGTCAGCGTGTCGGCGACCAGCACCAGGACGTCGTTGTGCGCGGCGCGCGTGACCAGGCGGAAGAACTCCACGCTCGCCTCGGCGCGGCTCGCGGCGTCGTCGTAGCCCTCGATCTCGCTGATGTTGCGGTCGATGGCGTCGAAGTCTTCCTCGGTGCCGTTCTCGCAGGCCAGGCGCAGCAGCATGCAGTTGACCAGGCGGCGCGCCTGGTCGAGATGGCCCGACTCCATCCGCCCGCTGGCCGCGAGCTCGCGCAGCGACTGCGTGAGCATCATGTACGCGCCCTTGTAGAACACCAGCGAGGGTTCCTGGCGGCCATGCTCGAAGCGCGCCACGTGGCCGAGGAACAGCACGTGGTCGCCGGCGTCGTGCTCGGCGAACTTGTCGCACTCGAAGCTGGCCACGCTGCCCTCGATCACCGGCAGGCCGCGGTGGCCCGCATGCCAGGGCACCCCCTCGAACTTGTCCACGACCGCACCGCTGGCGAAGCGCGCCGACAGCTCCTTCTGGTCTTCCGCGAGGATGTTGATGGCGAAGGCACCGGCCTGGCGGAACGCATCCAGGCTCTTGCTGGCCAGGCGCAGGCCCCAGGAGACCAGCGGCGGATCGAGCGAGACCGAGCTGAACGAATTGCAGGTCAGCCCCACCGGGCGGCCGTCCGCCCCGGTGGTGGTGATGATGGCGACGCCGGTGGGGAAGCTGCCCAGCGCATTGCGGAAGGCGCGAGCATCGAACAGCGAGGTCTCGGGGAGCGAGGACATGGTGGTGCGGCTCCGATTGAATGGTTTGACCATTATATGTACACTGGCCCGGCAATTCAATCAACGGAAGGTTCGCAATGACACGTAGGGTTGCCATCGTGGGCACCAGCGCGATACCGGTCGGGCGGCACCAGACCCGCGCCGACGAGCCCCTGCAGGTGCTCGAGCAGGAAATCATGACGCGGCTGGTGGTGCAGGCCGTGCAGGACGCCGGCGTGGAGAAGAAGGACATCGGCAGCCTGGTGCTCACGCTGCCGCGGCCGTACACGCTGCAGAAGTACTTCTCCACCTTCCTCGTCAGCCACCTGCGCCTGAACTGCTCCGGCAGCGTGCTGGAGGTGATGGGCAACGGCATGACGGCGGCCGTGTGCTTCGACCGCGCGTGCGACGAGATCCTGCTCGGCCGCACCGACGTGGCGCTGGCCCTGGGCATCAACATGGAGGCGGCCACGCCCTCCTCCGAGCACGCCATGAGCAGCATGCGCACCACGGGCGACGTGGACTTCCACGCCTCCAGCGGCTTCATCCCGATCAGCTGGTACGCGATGGACGGCATGCGCTACATGCACGAGTACGGCGCCACGCGCGAGCACCTGGCGGCGGTGGCCGTGAAGAACCGCTGGCATGCCTCGATGAACCCGCTGGCACAGTACCGCACGCCGATCACGATGGAGGAGGCGCTGGCCCAGCGCCCCATCGTCGAGCCGCTGGGCCTGTACGACGTGCCCGGCCGCAGCGACGGCGCGGCCTGCCTGGTGCTGGCCTCCGAGGAGGTCGCCAAGTCGCTCGGCCGCCCCTACGCCCTGGTGCGCGGCCGCGGCTTCTGCCACGACGGCTCGCACCAGATCAACGAGGTGCCCAACGACATGACCGAGCTGATCGCCGCCAAGCAGGCCGCGGCGACGGCCTACGCGCAGGCCGGCATCGGCGCGGGCGACATCGACGTGGCCGAGTTCTACGCGCCCTGCACCATCGTGGAGGTGCTCGTGAGCGAGGCCGTCGGCCTCTTCGGCCGCGGCGAGGGCGCACCGGCCGCGGCCGAAGGCCAGACGCGCGTGGGCGGCCGCATCCCCATCTCCACCTCGGGCGGGCTCACCTCGCGCGGCCACCCGGCCTATGTCACCTCGCTCTACAACTACTGCGAGATGGCCGACCAGCTGCGCGGCCGCGCCGGGGAGCGCCAGGTGAAGGACGCCCGCCTGGGGCTCACCACCGGCGAACTCGGCAACTACAACGCCGCCCTGGTGCACGTGCTGGAGGCCCAACGATGACCACGCTCGAGAGCATTGCCGTCGCACGCACGCGTGCCTACCCGCCGCGGGTCTCCGCGTTCACGCAGACCTTCTGGGAAGGGCTGCGCCAGGGCCGCTGGCAGACCACCTGCTGCGAGGCCTGCGGCAAGTTCACCTTCCCGCCCAAGCCGGTCTGCCCGCACTGCTGGGCGGAAAGGATGGCCTGGAAGCCGCTGGGCGCGCGCGGCACGCTGTATTCGTGGACGCGCATCCACGCCGCGCCGAAGGTGTTCGTGGCCGAGGCGCCCTACGCCGTGTGCGTGGTCGACCTGGACATCGGCCTGCGCATCGCCACCCGGCTGGTCGAGCGCGAGGGGCGCCCCTTCGCATGCGACATGCCGGTCGAGCTGGTCGTCCTGCAGTACGAGGACGGCCCCCTGCTGGCCTCGCGCCCGCTCTGACCCGGGAGAACCCATGTTCTACGAATTCCGCACCTACACCTGCATGCCCGGCAAGCTGCCGGTGGTGCTCAGGCGCTTCGAGACCGTCACGCTGGGCCTGTTCGACAAGCACGGCCTGCGCCGCGTGACGCCCGTCTTCACGGTGGCCCTCGGCGAGGACAACAACGAGGTCAAGTACGTGCTCGAGTGGGCGTCCCACGAGGAGCGCGAGCGGGCCTGGACCGCCTTCCGCGCCGACCCCGCCTGGGCCGCCGCGCTGGCCGAAAGCGAGAAGGACGGCCCCACCGTGGCGCGCATCGCCAGCGAGCTGCTGGCCGCGGCGCCCTTCTCCCTGAAATAGGCCCCCATCCGGGGCACCGATAATAGGGCGGTCTGAACACTTCAATGGATCGCATGAAAGACGCCGCGGAATCGAGCCTGGGCTTCGAGCCCATCGCGCCCTCGCGCGCCTTCGAGGAAATCGCCGCCCAGATCCGGGAGCTGGTGGCCAGCGGCCGCCTGAAGCCCGGCGACCGGCTGCCGGCCGAGCGCGACCTCTCGGCCAAGTTCAAGGTCAGCCGCAACACGCTGCGCGAGGCCCTGCGCGCGCTCGAGCTCAGCGGCATGATCGAGCTGCGCAAGGGCGCGGCCGGCGGCGCCTTCGTGCTGCCGGGCAACTCGGGGGTGGTGGTCAACGGGCTGCGCGACCTGTACCACCTCGGCGCGATCAAGCCCCAGGACCTGACCGAGGCGCGCGTGTGGCTCAGCCAGATCGTGGTGCGCGTGGCCTGCGAGCGGCTCACCGAGGAGGACCTGGCGGCCCTGGAGCGCAACGTCGAGCTGGCGGCCGCGGCCACCAAGGCCGGCAACTTCGCCGAGCGGGCCGAGCTGCACCAGCAGTTCCACAACCTGCTGGCCGCCGCCACGCGCAACCCGATCATCACGATCACCATGGAAGGCGTGCTGGAGGTGATGCGGGAGTTCATCAAGACCATCGGCCCGAGCGACAACGCCTACACGCTGCCTTCGCGCCGCCGCCTGCTCAAGCACCTGCGCGCGCGCGACGCCGACGCGGCGGCCGCCGAGATGACCAAGTTCCTCGGCCGGCTGCAGGCGAACTACCTGGACCTCTGGAACTCGCGCAAGAAGAAGTAGGGAGTCACGCGGCGCCGGCCGCCGCCGCCGCGAAGCGGCCGGCACGGCGCCCCGAGGTCACCGCCCAGCACAGGTGGTGGCCGTTGCCCGCCAGCAGCACGCCGCCCTGCCCCGCCGCGCCCGCGGCCCACAGGCGCGGGATCGTGCCACCGTCCGGGCGCAGCACGCGGTGCGAAGCGTCCACGGCCAGCCCGCCATCGGTGATGACGATGCGCGCCTCCAGCGGCCCGAGGGCATGCAGCGGCGCCTGCCAGGCGCGGCCCTGCAGCGCCTGCTCCAGCGCGCCGGCCGGCAGGCCCATGCGGCGCGCCAGCTCGGCCGGCGAGCCGGCCTGGCGGTACAGGTCCTTGCGGTGGCGCCGGTAGTCCGGCAGGTAGGCGAAGGCCACGCCGGGCGCGGTCGAGACGGCGTGCGGGGCGGCCGAGAAGCGGCGTGCGAGCGTGTCGTCGAGCACCAGCCACGCCTGGCCGCCGGGCTGCCGGGCAATGGCCAGCCCGGGGGCCTGCGACTCGTCCACGAAGCGTTCGCCGTCCCGGTTGACCAGGACGGCGCCGCCCTGCAGCAAGGCCGCCTCCGGACCGAGCGAGGCGGTCATGAAGGACATCACGAAGGGGCGGAACAGCGAGGCCGGCAGCGCCGCCAGCGCCAGCTGCATGAGCTTGCCCAGCGCCCAGGAGGGCGGCAGGCGCTGCAGCAGGCTCGGCACCGCCGGCGCACCGAAGCGCAGGCCGGGGCCGTAGACCACTTCGCCGTTGACGATGCGCGCCCCGACCGCCTCGGCCAGCCGGTGGCCATCCCCCGTGGCGGTGGGATTGACCGCCGGGATGTGCGCCAGCTCGGGGCGGAAGCGCGACTTCAGCTCGGTGCCGTTGCTGTAGTCGCCCGCGCACAGCACCACGCCGCGGCGCGCCTCGATCTCGACGCGCCGGCCGCCGAGCAGGGCGGCCACGCCGCGCACGCCGCCCTGCGCATCGGTCAGCAGCGCGTGCACCGGCGCGTCGAACACGAGCCGGGCGCCGCGGCGGCGCGCCTCGCGCGACAGGTAGTACGGGTAGGCCCGGGAATTCGGCAGCACGTTGTGCATGCGCGGGTGCCGGTGCGGCGGATCGGCCGTGGGGCCGTAGAAGCACAGGCCCAGCGACATCAGCCAGTGCAGCGTCTCGGCCGCGTGGTCGACCAGCAGGCGCCGCAGGGCGCGGTTCTCCTGCGCGGCGAACGGACCCATGAAGAGGTCCATGTCCTCGAAGTGCTCGTCCGGCGTGTCGACGATGCCGGCACGCTTCTGCAGCACCGAGCCCGCCGCGTTGATCGAGCCCACCGACAGCCGGCTGCTGCCGCCGGCGAAGGGGTTCTTCTCGAGCACCAGGACCTCGGCGCCGGCCGCCGCCGCCTCGATGGCGGCCGCGAGCCCCGAGGCGCCGGCGCCCACGACGATGACGTCGGCCGCGGTCACGTGCGCTCTTGCGTCTGCGTTCAGACGACCTGGAGTTCCTGCACCAGGTAGATGCCCACCGGTGCCAGCAGGGCATCCTCGCGGATCAGCCGGCGGCCGGCCTCCCCGGCCAGCGCGGCGCGGGCGGCCTCGGCATCGTCGAACCACAGCTCGCCGACCGCCTCGGCGCCCTCGGGGTCGCCCGGCGGCACGCCGGCGGACACCGGGTGCGCCCGGTCGGTGACGAAGTTCTGCACGAAGCGGCGCGCCCCCGGCACGGCCGGCGCGCCGGCACGGCCCGCGAGCCAGCGCTCGCGCAGGCCCGCCTGCGGCGCGCCGTCGCGCCGCGTGCTCACCCACAGCAGCTTGGCCGGCCCGCCGGGCCCGGGCTGCACCTCGTCGGCCTCGATCACGAGGATCGTGATGCCGCCCTGGAACTTCGGGATGTCGAGCTTGCAGGCCGCGTACTCGGGCGAGGCGTCCGACACCTCCATCGCGGCAACGCTGTCGAACGACAGCTGCGCGATGCCGTCGATCGCCTGCACCGGGGAGGCCGGCGCCTCGTACAGGCGCTCGAGGATGTGGTTCTGCCGGTACGAGCCGAGCCCGGGCAGGCGCGCGGCCAGCGGGCCGTGCACCTCGATCCAGTGACGCCTGAACTGCGCCTCGTCGATGCCGGCGCGCCGGTTGAAAAGGGCGCAGCGATAGACCGTCACCGCCGCCCGCTCAGAACTTCAGGCCGTACTTGGCACCCAGCTCCTTGAAGCCGAACACGCGGGCCGCGCTCTCGCCCAGCACCTTGGCGCGCGTGCCTTCGGCCAGCGTGCCCATCTGCCGCTCGATCGCCTCGGCCGAGTGCGGCCACGTGCCTTCGTGGTGCGGGTAGTCGTTGGCCCACATGAAGTTGTTCTCCAGGCCGTGCTCCTCCATCAGGGCCAGGCCGGCGCGGTCTTCGCCGAAGGTGGCGAAACCCTTGGCCTTGAAGTAGTCGGACGGCAGCGCCTTGAGCTTGGGACGGACCCAGAAGTGGTGCTTCAGGTAGGCCTCGTCCATCGCGTCGAGCATCCACGGCACCCAGCCGATGCCGGCCTCGACGCTGCCGAAGCGCAGGTCGGGGAAGCGCTCGGCGACGCCGGAAGCGCAGATGTTCACCAGCGGCTCCAGCGTTGGCGACAGCGAGTGCACCACGTAGTTGACCACCGCACCGCCCAGGCCGCGCGTGGTGCGCGGGTCCTTGCCGGTGGAGACGTGGAAGGTGACCGGCACGTCGGCCTCCACGAAGCGCGCCCACATCGGGTCGAAGTCGACCTTGTTGTAGTTCAGCTCGTTGGTCTTGGGGGGGCCGAACAGCGGCTTGCACGGCAGCGTGAAGTGGCGGAAGCCCAGCTTCAGGCAGCGGTCGATCTCCTTCATCGTGGCCTCGATGTTGCCGGTGGCCAGCGCCGCGGCGGGCGAGAGCCGGTCGACGTAGGGACCGAAGTTCTCCCAGGCCCAGGTGTTGTAGACCTCGCACTGCGCATGGGCGAAATCGGGGTCGAAGGTGTACCACATGCCCAGGCCCTTGCCGGGGAAGATGATCTCGCCGTCGATGCCGTCCAGCTCCAGGTCCTTCAGCCGCTGGTCAACCGAGGGGCCGCGCTCGGAGGCCGTGGCGCCGGCCTTGGAGCGTGCCAGGTCCTCGCCCTCGAGCTTGGCCAGGATCAGGCGGTCGGGCAGCTCCGAGGCCTCCATCTTGCGCCACTGCACGCCCTTCTCGTCCACCCACACCTTGGGCAGCCGGTCCTTGTACTTGGTGTCGATGCGCTCGGCCCACAGGTTGCCGGGCTCGTTGGCGTGCGTGTCGGCGGAAATCATCAGGTACTTGTTCGCCGCGCCCGGGCGTGCAGACCGGGGCCAGCCCTCGGCGCCCGGTGTGGCCAGTCGCCACTTGTTGGCTTCGTTGACAGTGATCTCGCTCATGACGGTTTCCTCGGGGTGTCTGATCTGAAGGTTGATGGCCGAACCATACGATTATGAATGGTATGACCATTCTAGATCGAGCGCAAGCGATGTCAAGGGGCATCGGGCCCCGGGGGAATTCGGTGGATCGGCGACCCCGCCGCGGCGGATCAGCGGGTGCGGGGAGCGGCGCGGTGCGCGCCGGCGGCGCTGCCGGGGCCGATGCCTTCGTGGACGACCGACAGGTACTCGTCCATGCCGCGCGCGGCGGCTTCGGCGTTGCGCTCGCGCATGGCCTTCAGGATGTTGCGCCGCACGGGCACCAGTTCAGGGCGCGCCTTGCGGCCGGTGCGGTCGATCATGTCGCGGATGATGTCCGAGAGCGAATCCACCAGCATGACGAGCACCTCGTTGCGGGTGGCGCGCGCGATCAGGCCGAAGAAGCGCACGCCCTCGTCGGCGCGGTGCTGCAGGTCCTCGCTGCGCTCGATCTCCGCCATGTTGGCCTCGAGGGCGGCGAAATCCTCCTCGGTGGCGCGCGCGCAGGCCAGCTGGATCACCATGCCGTTGATCAGCCGGCGCGCCTCGGCCAGGCTGCCCGGCGACACGCGGCCGAGGAAGACCAGGTCCTGCAGCGACTGGGTGAGCAGCGCCGGGTTGCCGTCGCGGATGAAGGCGCCGCCCTTCACGCCCTTCTGCAGCAGCACCACGCCCGAGATCTCGAGCGTGCGCAGCGCCTCGCGCACGGCCGGGCGGCTCACCTTGAATTCCACGGCCAGGTCACGCTCGGCGGGCAGCTTGTCGCCCGGCCTGAGCGCGCCGGAGGCCAGGCGTTGGCGGATCTGCTCGCAGATCTCCTCGAAGACACGGCGCGTCTTCACCTGCTGGAAGGTCAGCTCTTGGTCTTCGGTTCGCATCTCGTCCTGCCCTGTGGCCATGCGGCGAGCATAGCCCATGCCTGCCGCGCCGCGCCGCCTTGTGGCGCTGATTATTTAATGGCCTTACCATTACAATCATCATCCATGACTGCCTTCCTGTCCCGCACCCTCGATCGCCCGCCGGGCCGGGCCCGGGCGCAGGGCGCCGCCAACCCCGCCGACCTTGCCGCGCGCTTCGCCGCGCTGCCGAACTGACCATGCGGCGCTCGGGCGCGCCATGGCTCGCGCTCATGGCGCTGCTCACGGTCATCCACCTGCTGGAGCCCCTGCCGGCGCTGGTCTGGGGCGCGGCGGGCTGCGCGGCGGTGTTCCTGGCGCTGGAGCACCGCCACGTGCCGCCGAGCATCCGCCGTCCGAGCCTGCTGCTGTGCGTGCTGGCGCTCGCGCTGGTGGCCTTCACCCACGTGCCGCTGGAGTCGCTGCGCCGCGGCATTGCCATCGGCGCGCTGATGGCCTCGCTCATCAGCTCGGTCACGCTGCTGGCGCGCGCGGTCCTGCGCAGCAAGGGCAGCCAGGCGCTGGCGGCGCACCTGCTGCGCCAGCAGGCGCCCGCGCGCTGCGCCTCCTTCGCGCTCGCCTGCCAGCTCTTCGGCGGCCTGCTGGGCCTGGCGGGCGTGAGCATGCTGCTGGAGATCGCCTCGCGCAGCGACGCGGCCGACCCCGAGCGCCTGCCGGTGTTCGCCGCCATCATGCGCAGCTTCTCGGCCGCCACGCTGTGGAGCCCGATGTTCAGCAACGTCTCGATCCTGCTGGCGCTGTACCCCGGGCTGACCTGGTTCTCGCTGCTGCCGCTGTGCGTGGGCATGGCGGCCGCCACCGTTGCCATGGTGCTGGCGATGGACTGGCTGCGGCTGCGCGGGCGCCGCGCTCCGCCGGCCGCAGCCCGCGGCGCCGCGCAGGACGCCCGGGCGCTGCGCGAGCTGCTGCCGATGCTCGGCTGCATGGGCGGCTTCCTCGCGCTGGTGGTGCTGCTGGGCTGGCTGCTGCACATCGCGGTGGCCGGCGCGATCGTGCTGCTCGTGCCCTTCGCCGCGCTCGCGGTCAACGCGCTGCAGGCCCCGCCCGGCGCGCGGCGGCTGCGCACGGGCCTGCAGGAGCTGCGCGCCGACGTCGGCCGCCTGCCCCTGCTGGCCGGCGAGGTGGCGCTGTTCATGGCCGCCGGCTGCAGCGGCACGGTGATCGCCAGCGCCGTGCCCACGGCCTGGACCCAGGCGGTGGCGCAGTGGGTCCAGCCCTACCCCGTGCTGGCCTGCGCGGCGCTGATGCTCTCGGTCGTGATGCTGTCCTTCATGGCGGTGCACCCGGTGCTGTCGGTGGTGTTCGTGGCGACCTGCTTCCCGCCGGTGCTGGTGGGGCTGCCGGTGGCGCCCCACGTGCTGTCCATCCTGGTGGGGTGGTCGGTGTCGGGCACCGTGTCGCCCTTTTCCATGCTGTCGCTGATGGCCAGCCGCTACGCGGGCGTCTCGATCTACGCCGTGAGCATCCGTGCCAACCACCGCTTCGCCCTGCTGTGCGCGCTGATCGCCGCCGTGGCGCTCGGCCTGCTGGCCACGCCCTGGCACCCGCACAGCTGAACCCGAGAACCCTTCCCTTCCGGAGACCCTCATGTCCACTTCCCCCTCCCCGAGCGGCCCGCTGGCCGGCCTGCGCGTCGTCGAGTTCGCCGGCATCGGCCCCGGCCCCTTCGCCTGCATGCTGCTGTCGGACATGGGCGCCGACGTCGTGACCATCGAACGCCCCGGCAAGCGCCTGGGCGAGGCGCACAACATCACCGGGCGCGGCCGCACGGTGGTGCTGGCGGACCTGAAGGACGCCGAGGCGCGCGAATCGGTGTTCGGCCTGATCGCGCAGGCCGACGTGCTGATCGAGGGCTACCGCCCGGGCGTGATGGAGCGCCTGGGCTTCGGCCCCGACGCGGTGCTGGCGCGCAACCCGCGCATCGTCTACGGCCGCATGACCGGCTGGGGCCAGCACGGCCCGCTGGCGCAGGCCGCCGGGCACGACCTGAACTACATCGCGCTCACCGGCGCGCTGGCTGCCATCGGCCCGAAGGACGGCCTGCCGGTGCCGCCGCTGAACCTCGTCGGCGACTACGGCGGCGGCAGCCTCTACCTGATCGTCGGCGTGCTGGCGGCGCTGCGCGAGGCCGCGCGCTCGGGCCGGGGCCAGGTGGTGGACGCCGCCATGACCGACGGGGCGATCTCGCTGATGAGCAATTTCGTGAGCCAGCGCATGCGCGGCGTGTTCACCGAGCAGCGCGGCAGCAACATGCTCGACGGTGGTGCGCCCTATTACCGCGTCTACGAGACGGCCGACGGCCGCCACGTGTCGCTGGGCGCGATCGAGCCGCAGTTCTTCGCCGACTTCTGCGAGCGCGTGGGACTGCCTGCCGAGCTGCGCGGCGCGCAGAACGACCGGGCGCAGTGGCCGCGCCTGCACGAGGAGATCGAGCGCATCTTCCGCTCGCGCCCGCAGGCCGAGTGGTGCGAGGCGCTGGAGGGCACCGACGTGTGCTTCGCCCCGGTGCTGCCGCTGTCGCAGGCCGAGACGCACCCGCACAACGTGGCGCGCGGCGCCTTCGTCGAGGTGAACGGCGTGAACCAGCCCGCCCCGGCCCCGCGCTTCTCGCGCACGCCCTCGCGCATCCAGGGGCCCGCGCCGGCCGAGGCCACGCCGCTGGCGTCGGTGCGCGATCGCTGGGCGACGCCGGCCGGCTGACCGGCGGCCGCGATGCTCAGGCGCCCACGCGGCGCCACTGCATGAGCGTGAAGGGCGGCGAGGCCTGCGCGTGGTGCTCGAACACCCCCTCCACCTCGGCCCCGATCTCCACCGCCTGCAGCGGGTCGCCCAGCAGGTTGCCCAGCATGCGCACGCTGCCCGCGTGCGGCAGCTCGACCACCACCACCAGGTAGGGCCCATGCTCCTTCAGGCAGGGGTGCACCGGGTGCCACGCGCGCTCCCAGCTGTAGATGCGCCCGCGCGGCGCCACCTCGACCCAGGCCGGATCGATGCGGTGGCAGTGGTGGCAGATCCACTCGGGACCGAACTGCCAGGTGCCGCAGCCCTCGCAGCGCTGCACCAGCAGCCGGTTCTCGCGCAGCGCGCTCCAGTGCGGCGCCGACAGGCCATCGGCCTCCGCCACGGGAATGGGCAGGCCGGCGGGCAGGTACGCCTGATGACTGACATTCGCGCTCACAGCGTGGCCTCCGATCCGACAAGAAGATTGCTCACCGGCGTGACCATCGGCCCGCCGATCACCAGCGACACATCGTGGCGCGGCGCCTGCGCGGTGGACGTGCCGCGCACCTGGCGCACCGCCTCCAGCACCAGTTCGAAGCCGTGCATGTAGCACTCGGCCAGATTGCCGCCGCTGGTGTTCAGCGGCAGGCGGCCGTCGGGCGCGAGCAGGTTTTCCAGGCGCAGGAAGTCATTGGCCTCGCCGGGCGCGAAGAAGCCGTGCTCGGCCAGCGCCATCAGCACGCCGCCGGTGAAGTTCTCGTAGCTCTGCACCGAGCCCACGTCCGAAGGACCGAGGCCTGCCATGCGGAACAGGTCGGGCGCCACCGTGGAGAAGCTGGAGCTGGCGTAGTTCGGCGCGTTGTGCGCCGGCGCCGCCACCCGGTGGTCCGAGCCCGTCGCTGCGCCCAGCACGTACACCGGGAGCCCCTTGAAGTCCTTCGCGCGCTCGGCCGGCACCATGATCACGGCGGCCGCGCCGTCGTTCTCCATGCAGCAGTCGAACAGGTGGAAGGGCTCGACGATCCAGCGCGAGTCGTCGTACTTGGACTCGGTCAGCGGCTTGCCGTGCATCACGGCGCGCGGGTTGCGCTGCGCGTGCGCATAGGACGCCATGGCGATGGCGCGCAGCGCCTCCTGGCGCACGCCGTGCTCGTGCATGAAGCGGCGCGCCTTCATCGCGAACTTCTGCCCCGGCGAAAGCACGCCGTAGGGCGCCTGCCAGGCCATGTCGCCGGAGATGGTCGGGCTGGACGGGGCCTGCCCGAAGCGGCCGAACTGCCCCTGCGCCAGCGCACGGAAGGCCACCACGCAATCCGCCAGGCCGCCGGCGATGGCCGCTGCGCCGTTGGCCACCGCCGCGCAGTTGCCGCCCCCGCCGCCGCCCCACTGCATGGTGGTGGAGCGCAGCCGCTTCACGCCCAGCGCAGCGGCCAGGCGCGAGGCGTCGTTGCGGTCGTTGCTGTACGAGGCGAAGCCGTCGATCTCGTGCGGGTCGATGCCGGCATCGGCGCACGCGGCCAGGATCGCCTGCAGCGCCAGCTTGAACTCGGCGTGCGGCGACTGCCCGTGGCGGTAGTAGGTGGTTTCGCCGATGCCGACGATCGCGACGCGGCCGCGCAGTGTCCTGTCTCTCATGTCGCTCTAATGGCTGATATTTGAATGGATGGACCAATGCTATCACAGGACCTATACTCCGCAGCCTTCGACAAGGAGAGCACGATGCGCTGGAAGCACAGGCCCGAGGGCTCCAACTGGGGCGAGTTCGGCGAGGACGACCAGATCGGCCGCATGAACCTGCTGACGCCGCAGCGGCGCCTGGCCGCGGTGCGCGAGGTCAGCGAGGGCATCGCCTTCTGCCTGAGCCTGCCGCTGGACTATCCGGGCGGGCGCGAGCTGGTGCCGATGCGCCGCGCGCCGCGCATCGAGGCCACCCGGCGCACCACCGGCGAGCTGAGCTACAACTTCTGCTTCTCGTGCCAGAACCGCTCGGTGTTCGACATCACCTCGGACGACGCCGTGACCATCTGGACGCAGTACTCGACCCAGTGGGATTCGCTGGCGCACTGGGGGCAGGAGTTCGACGCCGACGGCGACGGCGTGGCCGAGCCGGTCTACTACAACGGCTGGCGCGCCGGCGAGCACGTGCTCGGCGCCGGGCAGGAAGGCGGGCCCTTCGCGGCGAAGCTCGGCATGGAGACGCTGGCCGAGCACGGCGTGCAGGGCCGCGGCGTGCTGGTCGACCTGGCCGCCGCCTTCGGCCAGGAGCGAGTGCGCGTGGGCTATGACGACCTGATGCGCGTGCTCGACGGCCAGCGCGCCACGGTCGAGGCCGGCGACTTCCTGTGCCTGTACACCGGCTGGGCCGACCTGGTGCTGTCGATGAACAAGCAGCCCGACTTCGATCGGCTGGCCAACGCGTGCGCGGTGCTGGACGGCAACGACCGGCGCCTGCTGCAGTGGATCACCGACAGCGGCCTGGTCGCGATCTGCGCCGACAACCTGGGCGTGGAGCACGTGCAGGGCGCGGCGGCGGCCGGCGACGGCCCGCCGCACTCGATGATGCCGCTGCACGAGCACTGCCTGTTCAAGCTGGGCATCTTCCTCGGCGAGTTGTGGTACTTCGGCGAGCTCGGCCCGTGGCTGCGCGCGCACGGGCGCAGCCGCTTCCTGCTGACGGCGCCGCCGCTGCGGCTGCCGGGGCTGGTGGGCTCGCCGCCGGCGCCGGTGGGGACGGTATGAGCCCCCGCCCGGCCGCTCCGAAGGGGGCTCGCACCGCAGTGCGAAGCACGGAGGTTTCCGCATGACCGGCGGCGCGGGCGGACGCGTCGCGCTGGTCACCGGCGCGGCCAGCGGCATCGGGCTGGCAGTGGCGCGGCGCTTCGCGGCCCAGGGGCTGCGCACCGTGCTGCTCGACCGTTCGCCGGAGGTCGGTCGCATCGCCGCCGGGCTGGCCGCCAGCGCCACCGGTCTGGTGGCCGACGTCGGCCGGCCCGAGGCGGTGCGCGCCGCGATGGACGAGCTGCGCGCGCGCTTCGGCCGCTGCGACATCCTGGTCAACAACGCCGGCATCCACCCGAAGAAGGACGGCGGCAAGTGGACCATCGAGCAGATCCCGCTCGAGCAGTGGAACGAGGTCCTGGCGATCAACCTGAGCGCCGCCTTCCTGTTCTGCCAGCTCGCGTTGCCGCTGATGCGCGCGCAGGGCTGGGGCCGCATCGTCAACGTCTCCTCGCGCGGCGGGCGCACGGCCTCGCCGGTGGCCAGCGCGCACTACGCGGCCACCAAGGCCGGGCTGATCGGCTTCACGCGCATCGCCGCGCTGGAGGGCGCGTCCGACCGCATCACCGCCAACTGCGTCGCGCCCGGCCCGATCGAGACGGCGATGACCGCCGGCTCCTCGCCCGAGGTGCGGGCCGCCTTCACGCGCGCCGTTCCGCTGGGCCGCTACGGCGACCCGGACGACGTGGCCGCCGCCGTCGAGTTCCTGGCCTCCGACGCCGCCGCCTTCATCACCGGCGCGGTGTTCGACGTCAACGGCGGCACCTACATGCCCTGAACATGCCATGTGAAGAAATCCCCCTGCGCGAGCTGACCATTGCGCGCGTGCTGGCGCGCCAGCGCGCGCGCCACGGCGGCAAGACCTTCCTGAACGAGTTGTGGAGCGGCCGGCGCTACAGCTACGCGCAGATCGACGACGCGGCCGACCGCGCGGCCCGCGCGCTGGCCGCCGCCGGCGTGGTGCGCGGCACGCACGTCGGGCTGCTGATGGGCAACTCCGCCGAGCACGTGGCGCTGTTCCTGGCGATCGGCAAGCTCGGCGCGGTCTCGGTGCCGGTGAACACCGCCGCGCGCGGCGAGCTGCTGCGCTACTACTTCGACCACGCCGATGCCACGGTGCTCGTGGCCGACGAGGCCCTCGCCCCGCGCGTGGCCGAGGTGCTGCCGGCGCTGCCGAAGGCGACACGGCTGGTGGTGGTCGGCGAGGGCGGCCGGCCTTCCGCATGGCACGACGACACGGCGTCCGTCCCGCTCTCGGACTTCGCGGCGCTGGCGGCGCAGGAAACCGCGTTGGCCGAGGCCCCCGCGCCGCGCTGCAGCGACCTGCTGATGCTGGCCTACACCTCGGGCACCACCGGCCCCTCGAAGGCCAGCATGCTGTCGCACGCCGCTGCCCTCACCTACGGCACCAGCGCCGCGCTGGCCCAGGGCTACGAGGAGGACGACGTGTTCTATGTGTGCCTGCCGCTGTTCCACAACAACGCACTGCTGGCGGCGCTGGGCGCTGCACTGGTGTGCGGCGGCTCGGTGGCGCTGTCGCAGCGCTTCTCGGCCTCGCGCTTCTGGCCCGAGATCGTGGACAGCGGCGCCACCATCACCAACATGCTCGGCGCGATGTCGAGCTTCCTGTGGAGCCAGCCGCCCTCGCCGGCCGACCGCGCGCACCGGCTGCGGCTGGTCAGCATGTCGCCCATGCCGGGCTTCGCCGCGGCCTTCGAGCAGCGCTTCGGGCTGCGCGCGATGAGCAACTACGGCCTGTCGGACTTCGGCACCGTCACCGCCTTCGTGCCCGGCTCGCCGCCCGGCAAGCTCGGCTCCATCGGCCAGGCGCGGCGCGACTTCGAGCTGCGCGTGGTGGACGACGACGACTTCGAGTGCGAGCCCGGCGTGGTGGGCGAGCTGGTGATCCGCACGCGCGAGCCGTGGCGCGCCGCCACCGGCTACTACCGGATGCCCGAGGAGACGCTGCGCGCGCACCGCAACCAGTGGTTCCACACCGGCGACCGGGCGCGCATGGACGCCGACGGCTACTTCTGGTTCGTCGACCGGAAGAAGGATTGCATCCGCCGGCGCGGCGAGAACATCTCGGCCTTCGAGGTCGAACAGGCCATCCTCGGGCACCCGGCCGTGGCGGCCGCGGCGGTGTTCCCGGTGGCCACGCCCGAGGGCGACGAGGAGGTCGGCGCCTCGGTGGCGCTGCGCGAAGGCGCCTCGCTCGGGCCGGACGAGCTGGTGCGGCACTGCGCGCGCAACCTGGCCTATTTCATGGTGCCGCGCTACGTGGAGTTCCTGGCCGAGCTGCCGGTGACCATGAACCAGAAGATCGAGAAATTCCGGCTGAAGCAGCGCATGGAGGCCGGCCTGTCGTCCACCTGGGACCGCGAGCGCGCCGGCATCGTGCTGGCGCGCTGAGTCAGTCCCGCCACGAGGAGCATTTCCCATGAGCACCCAACGATCCGTCCTCGTCACCGGCGGCGCCGCCGGCATCGGCCTGGCCATCGCGACCGGCTTCGCCGCGCAGGGCCACCGCGTGCTGCTGGCCGACATCAGCGAAAGCGTTCATGCCGCCGCGGAACGCCTGAGCACGCCGCGTGCCCCGGTGCATGCGCACATCACCGACGTGGGCGACGAGGCGCAGCTGCTGGCGCTGGCGCGCCGCGTGCAGGCGTTGTTCGGCGGCTGCGACATCCTGGTCAACTGCGCGGGCGTGTCGGCCAAGCGCAATGGCCAGCCGATCCCGCCGGTGGAAGTGTGCACCGCCGACTGGCAGCGCGTGCTGGGCATCAACCTGACGGCGCCCTTCGTGCTCTCGCGCGAGCTGATCCCGGGCATGCGCGAGCGCCGCTTCGGCCGCATCGTGAACATCACCTCGCGCGCCGGGCGCACCTTCGTCGCGCCCGCCGGCATCGACTACGCGGCCTCCAAGGCCGGGCTGATCGGCCTCACGCGCCACCTGGCCGGCACCTACGCGGGCGACGGCATCACGGTCAACTGCGTGGCGCCCGGCCGCGTGGAGACGGCGCTGTCGAGCCTGTCGAGCCCCGAGATCATCGCCGCCGCCGCCAAGGCCATCCCGATGGGCCGGCTGGGCACCACCGAGGAGATCGCCGCCTGCGTGCTGTTCCTGGCGAGCGAGCAGGCCTCCTACGTGACGGGCGTGTGCCTGGACGCCAACGGCGGCGTCTTCATGGGATGAGCCCCGGCGGTCAGGAGGGCGTGAGCACCTGGCCGCCGCACACCGAGATGCACTGGCCGGTGACGTAGCCCGACAGCGGCGTCACGAGGAATTCGAGCACGTTGGCGCAGTCCTCCACCTCGCCGAAGCGGCGCAGCGGGATGCGGCGGGTCTCCTTCTCGTTCTGCATGCCGCGCGCGGCCGCCTGCTGGCGGATGCGCTCGGTGAGCATCGAGCCCGGCGCGATGCAGTTCACGCGGATGCCATCGGGACCGAGGTCCGCGGCCAGGTAGCGCGTGAGCTGCAGCACGGCCGTCTTGGCGATCGCATAGGGCGCCAGCCGCCCGGCGGTGCGCGAGGCGTCCAGCGCAGCCATGGTCGAGACGTTGACGATCACGCCCCCGCGCTGCGCGCGCATCGCCGGCGCCACGGCCTGGCTGCAGTACAGCGCGCTGCGGTAGTTGACGTCGAGCATGGCGTCGACGTCCTCGTCGGGCATCAGCGAAGCGGTGCTGCGCTCCACCGGCGAGAAGGCGCCGCCCGCGTTGTTCACCAGGATGTCGATGCGGCCGAATTCGTCCAGCGTGCGCTGCACCAGCGCCTGGGCACCCTCGCGCCGCCGCAGGTCGCCCTGCACGCCCAGGCTGCGACGGCCGAGCGCGCGGATCTCGTCGGGCACGGTCGCCGCGGTGAGCGCCTCGTTGAACTCGCGCGCCGCCTCCAGGTCGATGTCGGCGACCACCACGTCGGCGCCGAGCCGCGCCAGGCGCAGCGCGTAGCCGCGGCCCAGGCCGCGCGCCGCGCCGGTGACGATGGCCACCTGGCCTGCCAGGGGTTCTTCGCTCATGCTGGATCTCCTGCCACATGCTCGGCGGCCAGGAGGCCGGTGACGCAGGCCTTGACCAGGCCGCCGACGTAGCCGGCGTGTTCGCCGCCCTCCACGCCGCCGGTGGCGCTGCCGGCCGCGTACAGGCCCTCGAACACCGAGCCGTCCTGGTGCACCGCGCGGGCATGCTCGTCGATCGCGATGCCGCCCATGGTGTGCGTGATGCCGGCCGCGACCGGCACCGCGTAGAAGGGCGCGGTGGCGATGGGCATGGGCGCCAGCGGCGCGGCGCTGCGCGGGGGCTGCAGCGTGTCGAGCCGGCCGGCAGCCAGCGCGGCGTTGTGGCGCGCCACCTCGTCGGCCAGCGCGTCGGCCGGCAGGCCCGCGAGGCGCGCCAGCGCCTCGATGGTGCCGGCCCGGTGGACCGTGCCGCCGTGGTCCAGCAGGCGCGGGTTCGGCGGGTTGAGGAAGGCGGCGCCGGGGCCGTCCCAGATCGCCTGGTCGAAGACCGCGACGGCACTCGCCGGATCGGGCAGCGCCGCGACCCGGTTGCTCAGGTACACGCCGCCGCGCCCCTCGTCGGCGAAGCGCCGGCCGTCCGGCCCCACCGCCATGCCGGCGCCGGCCACCAGGTCCAGCCACGGATAGGGCCAGAGGCGGTCGCGCTCCAGGGCGTCGCGGCACATCAGGTGGCCGTAGAAGCCCAGCATGTCCGAGAGCTGCGCGCCGGCCGCCGCGGCCATGCGCAGTCCGTCGCCGCGGCCGGAGCCGGCGTTGCGCTGGACCACCCGGGCCGGCTCGGGCGTGATGCCGAACTTCGTCAACAGCTCGGGGGCGGCCTGGAAGCCGCCGTCGGCGATGACGACGGCGCGTGCCTCCACGCCCGCGGGCTGCCCGCCGCATTCGGCATCGACGCCGGTGCAGCGCCCGCCTTCCACGCGCAGGGTGCGCACCGCCGTGCCGCGCCGCACTTCCCCGCCGGCCTGGACCAGCGCCGCTTCCAGCGTGCGCAGCAGCACGTCGCCGCCGCGGCCGGCGATGTCGAAGGGCCCTTCCTTGTGCGTGGCCGGCGGCGCCACCACGAAGTTGTGGTACGGCGCCGCGCCGCCGCGGATGAAGCGCACGCCCTGCTGCTGCAGCCAGCGCACCGCGCGCTCGGCGTTCGCGGCCAGCGCCTTCGCCAGCGCCGGGTGCGCACGCCCCCGGGTCGCGGCCACCACGGCGCGCTCCAGCTCCTCCGGCGGCGACAGCACGTTGGTCGCCGCCAGGTGGAACACGCAGCTGCTCATGCGCGAGTTGCACAGGTAGCGCTCCTCTGGCGACTGCTCGAGCACCACCGCGTGCAGGCCGAGCTGGCTGGCGCGCAGCGCGGCGGACAGGCCGGCCAGCCCGCCGCCGACCACGCAGATGTCGAAGGTCCGGTTCATGAAAGTCGGTCCCCTACTGGGGCATCAGGGTTTCGGCCACGAGGGAGATCACCTCGATGGCCACGCGCAGCACGCCGAAGAGCGCCGCGGCGGCAAGGGCGGCGATGGGCACCAGCTCGGGCCAGCCGGTGCGCCAGGCCAGCCACAGGCCGAGCAGCACCACGGCCGCCGCGGCGGCGGCGCACACCACGGCGCGGCGGGCCAGCACCCAGCGGATCGCCGGCCAGCGCTGCGCGGCGGTCATGGCGCCGGCTCGGCCAGCGCCGCGGGCAGCCGGTACGTCCGCACGGCCGTGCCGGCCAGCATCGCGGCCTGCTCGGCGTCGGAATAGCCTGCCGCCATGCGCTTGAAGGCGTTCCACAGCACGCGGTACGAGCAGCACGCCTTGTCCACCGGGAAGTTGCCCTCGAACATCGCGCGCTGCGGGCCGAAGGCCTCGATGCAGGTCTCGACGTAGGGCCGCCAGGCCTCGGCCAGCTCCTGCGAGGTGGGCGGCAGCGCGCGGTCGAAGAAGTCGAAACCGCCCAGGCGCATGCCGATGCCGCCGAGCTTCACGCAGGTGTTCGGCCGCTCGGCCAGCGCACGGATCGAGGCCTTCCATTCCCTGAACACCTCGTCGGCACGGCTCTTGTAGGGGCCGAGCCCGGCGCGCCCGCCCAGGTGGTTCACGATCACCGTGGTTCCGGGATGCGCGTCGACCAGGTCGATGAGCTGCGGCAGCTGCGGGTGGTAGCACCAGGCGTCGAAGCTCAGCCCCAGCGGCGCGAGCTGCGCGAAGCCCTCGCGGAAGGCGGGCTGCAGCAGCAGGTCCTTCGGCGGCGGGCGCAGCAGCGTGCTCACCTCCGGGCTCGCGTCCCAGGCGGCCATGTGGCGGATGCCGCGGAAGCGCTCGGGCGCGCGCTGCTGGCAGGCCTGCAGCACCTCGCGCGCGAAGGCGCCCATCGTCAGGTCCACGCGCCCGACGATGCCGGCGCAGGCGCGCACCGGCCCGTAGTAGCCGCTGGCGCTGGCCGCGCCCACGCCGTTGACGAACTCCACCTCGCCCACGCCGGCGAAGCGCGGGTCGCCCTCGGCGCGGTACATCGAGCTGCACTCGACGAACACCGTGCCGCGCACGTGGTGGCCGGTGTTCAGGTCCTCCAGCAGCTGCGGCAGCAGGTAGGTGCTGTGCGGGCGGTCCCAGATGTGGTGGTGCGGATCGACGATGGGCCGCATCGGGTCGATCACTTCCTCGGTGCGCAACGCCAGCCATGCCTCGTCCACCCAGTGGTGCGGCGGCATGCCGCGGCGGCTTGGTCCCGTCCCGCTCATGCAGTCCCCATCGTGCACTGGCTTTCCTGGCGCGTGCCGAACATCGCCTCGACCTCCGCCGGGCTCATCGGCTTGCCGACGATGGACAGCAGGTCGTACTTGTCGGCGGCCTTGTCGCGCACCTGCGCCATCACCAGCGGCGTGATGAACTGGTGGTCCCAGGCGCGGAAGTAGCCGGGCACACCCTCTGGGCGCACGCTCTCCAGCCCGCGCACCAGAGCGGCGGGCTCCACCGACTTCTCCTTCTCGATGGCGGCCAGCACCATCCGGCCGGCCACCCAGCCCTGTGCCGTGCTCTGCGAGGCCGGGTGGCCCTTGGCCTTGAGCACGGCCTCGTTGAGCGCCTTCTCCTGCGGCGAGTTGGCCGGGTTGGTGTAGTGCCAGAACTTGCCCATGATGCCGGTCGGGTTCGACTGCGCCCACAGCTCCTCGTCGCCCACGGTGAGGCTGGCCACGGGGATCTTCCCGCGCAGACCGAACTCGTCGTACTGCTTGAGGAAGGAGGTCAGGTCCGTGCCCGCGATGCCCAGCACGATCACGTCGGGCCTGGCCTGGCGGATCTTGAGGATGATCGAGCTGAAGTCGGTGGTGCCCACCGCCGCCGCGTCCATGCCGGCGTCCGTGCCGCCGGCGGCCAGCAGCTCGCCCTTGAGCATCTGGTAGGCCTCCTGGCCGTAGGCGTAGGCGCCGACCAGGAAGTACCACTTCTTGCCGATCGGCAGCAGCTGGCGCGCCAGCAGCTTGGCATACACGTGCGGCGGCGCGTTCACGCGGAACACGTAGGGGCTGCAGTTCTTGCCGGTGATCTCGCGCGCCAGCGCGGCGCTGATGATGGTCGGCATGCGGGCCTGCGCGGCGGTGGAGGCCATGGCCAGCCCGGTGGCGCTGTTGCTGCCGCCGATCACGGCCACCACCTTGTCCTCCTGGATCAGCTTCTGCATGTTCTGCTGGGCGCCCAGCGGGTTGGGCTCGTCGTAGGCGATCAGCTCCACCGGGCGCCCCAGCGCGCGCTGGCCGGCCTGCTCGAGCGCGATCCGGATGCCCTGCGTGGCGGCCTCGCCCTGCAGCGCGAAGGGCCCCTGGCGCGCCAGCACGCTGCCGATGCGGATGGGTGCGCCCTGGGCGTGCAGCAGCGCGGGGGCGCCGAGCGCGGCCGCGCCGGCGGCGGCGGCGCGCAGCACGCCGCGGCGATTGAGTTCAGGCATGTTCTGTCTCCGGAATGCGTTGGGTGGATGAAGCAGGGGAAGCGGCCGCGGCCGGCGGGTCCACCAGGCCGAGCAGCCGGGCCTGCAGCGCCTCGTCGGCGGCAAGCGCTCGCGCGTCGCCCTGCCAAGCGACGCGACCGTTGACCAGCACCACCGCGCGGTCGACCACCGCGAGCACCTGCTCGGCGTGGTGCTCGACCAGCACCATCGCCACGCGGCGGCGCAGCTTCAGGATGGCGGCCATCACCTCGTTGACCACCGCCGGCGCCAGGCCCTCGAAGGGCTCGTCCAGCAGGATCAGATCGGCCGGCGCCAGCAGCGCGCGGCCGATCGCCACCATCTGGCGCTCGCCGCCGGAGATGTTCTCGGCGCGCGAGTGCCGGATGGTCGCCAGCCGCGGGAACAGCTCGAAGATCTCCTCCAGCGCCAGGCCGCCCGGGCGCATCGCGATGCGCAGGTTGTCCAACACGGTGAGGTTGGGGAACAGGCGCCGGCCCTCGGGCACCATCGACATGCCAAGGCGGTTGATCTCGAAGGGCCGCAGGCCGCGGATCTCCTGCCCGCGCCAGAGGATGGTGCCCTGCTCCAGCGGCAGCATGCCGTACAGCGCGCGCAGCAGCGTGGTCTTGCCCACGCCGTTGCGGCCCAGCAGGGCCACGGCCTCGCCCGGCCGCACCTGCAGCGCCGCATCGTCGAGCACGCGCCCGCCGCCGTAGCCGCCGGCCAGGCCGCGCGCCTCCAGCAGCGGCGCGGCCTGCGGCGCCGGCGGCGCCTCGCGCGCGGCGGCCTGCGCCTGCGCCGCGGGCGGCGTGCCCAGGTAGGCGCGCACCACCTCGGGGTCGGCCGCCACGTCGGCCGGCCTGCCGTCGGCGATCAGGCGCCCCTGGTGCAGCACCGTGATGCGGTCCGACAGCGCCAGCACGCGGTCGATGTCGTGCTCGATCAGCACCACCGCGTGCGAGCTGGCGAGCGCGCGGATGAGCGCCGACACGCGCACCCGGTCGGCCTCGCCGAGGCCGGCCAGCGGTTCGTCCAGCAGCAGCAGTTGCGCATCCGTGGCCAGCGTGATGCCGATCTCCAGCAGGCGCCGCTCGCCGTGCGACAGCTCGGTGCAGGCCTGGCCCGCCTGCGCCGACAGGCCGACCGCCTCCAGGATCGACCACACCCGCATGTTGGCCGCCGCATCGGCGTGCGCGTCGCCCCAGGGCCGGTAGGCGCGCGGGCGCTGCGCCTGCACCGCCAGGCGCACGTTCTCGAAGGCGCTCAAGTGCATGAACACGCTGACGATCTGGAACGAGCGCGCCAGGCCCAGCCGCACGCGCCGGTGCATCGGCAGCCGCGTGATGTCGCGCCCCATGAAGCGCACGCTGCCGCCGTCGGGCGCCACCAGGCCGGTGAGCATGTTGAAGAAGGTCGTCTTGCCCGCACCGTTGGGCCCGATGAAGCTGTGCAGCGTGCCGGCCTGCACGTCGAAGTCGTAGCCGGCGGCGATCAGCAATGGGCCGAAGCGCTTGGTCAACCCGCGCACCGCCAGCAGCGGCGCGCCGCCGGCGCCCGCCGCGGGGCGCGAGGGGCGGAACGGCTCCACCACCGCCGGCCGCGGCGGGATGCCCGGACGCACCAGCGTCCAGCCCTGCGCGCCGAACAGGCGCCGCAGCAGCCCGTGCAGGCCCTCGGGCGCCGCCAGCACCACCACGATCAGGATCGGCGCGAACACCAGCCACCAGTGGTCGAGCAGCGCGCCGAGCTGGTCCTCCAGCACGATGAACAGCACCGCGCCCCACAGCGCCCCGGCCAGGTGGTGGATGCCGCCCAGCACCGCCATCAGCACCGCGTCGGCCGCGTGCTCCCAGCTCAGCGGGTTGGCGTACACGCCGCGCATGAAGAAGGTCAGCAGCGCGCCGGCCAGCCCGGTGATGGCGGCCGAGATCACGAAGGCGGCCAGCTTCACCGGGTAGGTGGCGTAGCCCAGGCTGGCGGCGCGCTGCTCGTTGTCGCGCACCGCCTGGAACAGCCGGCCGAGCGGCGAATGCGCCAGGCGCCACACCAGCGCCAGCACCACCACCACCGTGCCCAGCACGAAGGCGTGGAAGGCCGGCGCCGAGTCGAGCACCGGACGCGGCACGCGCTGCAGCCCGTTCTCGCCGCCGGTGACGTCGGTCCACTTGTAGGCGATCTCGTAGCAGATCTGCGCGCAGGCCAGCGTGAGCAGCGAGAAGTACAGCCCGCGCCGCCGCAGGATCAGCGCGCCGACGGGAAGCGCCACCAGCGCGGCGAACAGCACCGCGAAGGCGATGCCCGCGAACTCGCTGGCGCCGCCGAACCAGCGCTGCATCGAGATCGCGGCCGCATAGCCGGCCAGGCCGAAGAAGACCGAGCCGCCGAAGGGCACCAGCCCGAGATAGCCGACCAGCAGCCCGATGCCCACCGCGTACAGCGCGTAGATGGCCACCTGCGTGACGCGCCCGATCGGCAGCGAAGTGACCAGCGTGAGCGCGCTGAGCACCGCCAGCACGGCCGCGAACTGGACGGCCGGGTGCGAGAGCAGCCGCTTCATCCGAAATGTTCCCAGTGTTCGCCGAACAGCCCGCGCGGGCGCACCAGCAGGATGGCGGCCATCAGCAGGTACATCGCCACGCCGGCCGCGTCGGGCCAGAACTGCGTGGTCATCGAGGTGACCACGCCGACCAGCAGGCCGGCGACGACGGCCCCGCCGTAGGAGCCCAGGCCGCCGATGGTCACGATCACGAAGGCCGGCATGATGGCCTGCGCCGCCATGCCGGGCGTCACCGACCACAGCGGCGCGGCCAGCACGCCGGCCGCGCCGGCCAGTGCGCAGCCGATGCCGAAGGCGGCCGTCAGCACGCGCGGCAGGTTGATGCCCAGCATGCCCACCATCTGCGGGTCGCGGCTGCCGGCGCGCAGGATGCGGCCATAGGGCGTGAGCGTCAGGAAGGCCCACAGCCCGCCCAGCAGCGCGAGCGTGGCCGCCAGCACGGCCAGCCGGTAGGTGGTGGTGAGCACCGGCCCGTACTCGATGAAGCCGGCCAGCGCCGGCGGCGGCGTGACCGGCTGCGCGCTGGAGCCCCAGACGGCGCGGATCACCGACTCGATGAACAGCGACAGCGCGAAGGTCAGCACCAGCGTCATGAGCGGATCGCGGCCGTACAGCCGGCGCACCAGCACACGCTCGACCACGACGCCGACCAGCCCCACGCCGATCGGCGCCAGCACCACCGCCGGCCAGCCGAAGCGGCGCTGCAGCGTCAGCGCGAAGTAGGCGCCGAGCGCGAAGAAGGCGCCGTGCGCCACGTTCACGATGCCCAGCAGGCCGAACACCAGCGACAGGCCGATCGACACCAGCACGAACAGGAACCCGAGCACCAGCCCGTTGACGCCCTGCGAGACGATCGCATCCAACATAGGACCAATATATGATTGGTACGACCATTGGTCAATAGAACTCAACCCTGAGGCAGACGCTACGATGCAGGACATGCCCCGCCCCGTTCACGTCGAACCCAAGTCCCTGGACGTCGCGCCGATCAATCCGCAGCGCATCTTCCAGGAGGTGGCCACCCAGCTGCGCCGGCTGATCTCCGAGGGCAAGCTGCGCCCCGGCGACAAGCTGCCGCCCGAGCGCGAGATGGCCAAGCGCTTCGGCGTGAGCCGCAACACCATGCGCGAGGCCCTGCGGGCGCTGGAGCTCGGCGGCCTGATCGAGCTCAAGCTCGGCGCCACCGGCGGGGCCTTCGTGCTGCCGGGCAGCTCCAACGCGGTGGTGGCCGGCATGCGCGACCTGTACCTGGTGGGCGCGATCACCCCCGAGCACCTGACGGCCGCGCGCATCTCGGTCAGCGCCGCGGTGATCCGCATGGCCTGCGGGCGCATCACGGACGAGGAGATCGACGAGCTGGAGCGCAACGTCGCGGCGGCCGAGCGCGCGCGCCAGGCCGGCGATTTCCAGGAGCGCACGCGCCACCACCAGGCCTTCCACGTGCTGCTGGCGCGCTGCACGCACAACCCGATCCTGATCGCCACCACCGAGGGCATCATGGAGATCACGCGCCAGTTCGTGCAGGCCATCGGGCCGACCGACGAGCAGAACTACACGCACCCCTCGCGCAAGCGCCTGCTCAGGCACCTGCGGGCGCGCGAGACCGAGAAGGCGGTGGCCGAGATGAGCGCCGCGCTGGAGAAGCTGCACCGCGGCTACATGGTGAAGGCGGCGCCGGCTGCGGCGCCCGCTGCCCCGGCAGTCGAGCGGGCGCGCGCTAGCGCTGCAGCACCACCCCGGCCGCCTCGCGGTCCCAGGCGAGCGACAGGTCGGCCTCCAGCGCCTGGCGCAGCCTGAACTTCTCCACCTTCTGGCTCATCGTGGTGGGCAGGCTGTCGGCGAACTGCACGTAGCGCGGCACCATGAAGTAGGCCATGTTGCGCGCGCAGTGCTCGAGCAGCGCCGCCGGCTCGAGCTGGGTGCCCGGGCGGGGCACGATGACGGCCGCCACCTCCTCGTCCTGGGCAGCCGTCGCCACCGGGAAGACGGCGGCGGCCGCCACGTCGGGGTGGGTGGCGATGATCTGCTCGACCTCGAAGGCGGAGATGTTCTCGCCGCGGCGGCGGATGCAGTCCTTCTTGCGGTCGACGAACCACAGGTAGCCGTCGGCGTCGCACACCCCGCGGTCGCCGGTGTGGAACCACAGGTTGCGGCGCGAGTCCAGCGTCGCCTCCGGCATCCTGTAGTAGCCCAGGGTGCCGCGCCAGGGCTCCTCGAAGCGCAGCACGATCTCGCCGGTCTCGCCCGGCGGCAGCTCGTAGTCCTCGTCGTCGACGATGCGGATCTGCACGCCGCGGCGCGGCCGGCCGATGGAGCCGAGCTTGTCGCGCGGGTCCCACTCGGTGAAGGAGGTGACCATGCCGTAGTCCGACAGGCCGTAGTTGTTCATCGCGCGCAGCCCGAAGCGGCGCTCGAACTCGGCCGCGTACTTGGGCGTGGGCGCCATGCTCACCAGCCGCAGGCAGTGGTCGGTGTCGCCCGCCGAGGGCGGCTGGCTCCACAGGAAGCTGGACATCGCGCCCAGGAAGTTGGTGATGGTGGCCTTCGAGTCGCGGATCTCCTGCCAGAAGCGCGAGACCGAGAACCGCCGCGACAGCGCCACCGAGGCGCCGCACACCAGCGCCGCGCCGCTGGCGGCCAGCAGCGCGTTGTTGTGGAACAGGGGCAGGCACACGTAGAAGATGTCCGAGGCGCGGTAGCCCTGCGCCTCGGCCGCGCTGGTGCCGTAGGTGAGCGCCGCCGCGTGCGAGAGCATGCTGCCCTTGGAGGGCCCGGTGGTGCCCGAGGTGTAGGCGATCAGCACCAGCTCGCTGCTGCGCACCGGCACGGCCGGCACGAAGGGATCGTGCGGCGCGGCCTCGACGATCTGCCCGAAGTCGGCCACCGCGAGGCCGGCCGCGCCCGCCAGCGCGGCGCCCTCGTCGCCCTCCGTGTCGCGCACCACGATCACGCGCCGCACCAGGGGCAGCTCGTGCAGCACCTCGGCCAGCCGGGCGGCCAGCGAGGACTCGACCACCACGCTCTCGCAATCCGACTGGGCCAGGTAGTAGCGCAGCAGCTCGCCGCGCGCCGCGGTGTTCACCGGCACCGACACCGCGCCCAGCCGGGCGATGGCGAGGAACAGCGCCAGGTGCTCGGCCGAGTTGCCCATGAACACGCCCACGTGCGCGCCACGCCCGATGCCCTGGCCCTGCAGCGCATGCGCGATGCGGTGCGTCCAGGCCTCCATGCCGGCATAGGTGAAGCTGCGCCCGCCGGCGAACTCGCGGAGGAAGACCTTGTCGGGCGTGCCGCGCGCGAACTTCGACAGGACGTTGGGGAAGGTCAGCTCGCGCACCGGGTAGGTGCCGGCCGTGACGGCGTGCAGCCGCGTGTCGGGGTTCTTCATTCGGGCGAGATGTGGTTGCGTTGGATGACGTCGAGCCAGCGCTCGTTGTGGCGGGCGAGCAGCGCCTGGAACTCCTGCGGCGTGCTGCTGGTGGCCACCACGCCGGCCTTCTTCATCGAGTCGCGGTAGCCCGGGTCGGCCACGGCCTTCTTCATCGCGGCGGCGAGCCTGTCGACCACCGCCGGCGGCAGGCCGGCCGGGCCGACCAGGCCGAAGAAGATCTCGAAGCTGAGGTCGGGCTGGCCCACCTCGGCCACCGTCGGGATCTCCGGCAGCGCCGGGTCGCGCTTGGGCGTGGTGACGGCGAAGCCCTTGAGGCGGCCGGCCTGGATCAGCGGCGTGGCGGCGGGGGTGGAGGTGAACATCAGGCCGACCTGCCCGCCGAGCATCGCGTTCACGCCGTCGATCTCGCCCTTGTAGGGCACGTGCAGCAGATCGATGCCGGCGCTCTGCTTGAGCATCTCGGCCAGCAGGTGCGGGGCGCTGCCGTTGCCGGAGGAGGCGATGCTGATCTTGCCGGGCTGCGACTTGGCCAGCTTGACCAGGCCGGCGAAGTCGCCGGCCGCCAGCTTGGGCGGCGAGGCCAGCGTCCAGGACGAGATCGCCGCCAGGCTGATGGGCGTGAAGGCCTTGCGCGGATCGTAGGGCGGGCTCTTGGTGACGTGCGGCGTCACGCTCATCGGGCTGTTGCCGCCCCAGCCGAGCGTGTAGCCGTCGGGCGCCGCGCGCGCCACGACGGCCATGCCGATCATGCCGCCGGCGCCGGCGCGGTTGTCCACCACGAAGGGCTGGCCCAGGTCGCGCGACATCAGCGCGGCGATCTGGCGCGCCGACAGGTCGGTCGCGCCGCCGGGCGAGAAGGGCACGACGATGGTCACCGCACGGCTCGGGTACGCGGCGGCGGGCTCCTGGGCGGAGGCGAAGGCGGCCGCCCCGCAGAGGGCGGCCGCGGCGAGCAGGCGGGTCAGTGGCATGGCTTTGTCTCCTGGATGGCTGGGCGATGTGTCCCTATAATAACTCTAATGGTCCAACCATTCAATCATTCTGGAAATGGCCTCCTGCACGGCCTGCGCGTGGTCGAACTGTGCGAGCCGGAGGCGGAGTACTGCGGCCTGCTGCTGGCCGGGCTCGGCGCCCGGGTGACCAAGGTGGAGCCGCCCAGCGGCGCGGCCTCGCGCCGCATGCCGCCCTTCGCCGACGAGGGCGGCGCCGATTCGCTGTTCTTCCGCGCCTACAACCGCGACAAGGACTCGCTCGTGCTCGACCTCGCCCGGCCCGAGGAGCGCGCGCGGCTGCTGGCGCTGCTGGAGGCGGCCGACGTCCTGCTCGCCGGCTCGCTCGAGGCGCTGGAGCGCGCCACCGGCCTCGCACTGGAAGACCTGGCGGCGCGCTGCCCCGCGCTGGTGACGGCGCGCATCACGCCCTTCGGCGACGACGGCCCCTGGAAGGACCTGCACGCCTGCGACCTGGTGCACCTGGCGCTGGGCGGCGTGATGATGAACACCGGCTACGACCCCGACCCGCGCGGGCGCTACGACACGCCCCCGATCGCGCCGCAGGCCTTCCACGCGGGCCACATCGCCTGCGAGCAGGCGCTGATCGGCATCCTCGGCGCGCTGCTGCACCGCGAACGCACCGGCGAGGGCCAGGACGTGGCCTGCGCCATCCACACGGCGGTGGCCGTCTCGACCGAGATGGACCTGATGTCCTGGGTGATGCGCGCGGTGCACCAGCACCGCCAGACCTGCCGCCACTCGGCCGAGGTGCTCAACCCCGTCACGCCGCTGGCCCAGACCAAGGACGGCCGCTGGAACCTGGGCTGGATGGTGACCGCCGCCGACGAGAAGAAGGTGGTGGAGTTCCTCTCCTCCTGGAACATGGCCTGCGACCTGCGGGGACCGGACGCGCGGCGCGACCCGAAGGTGCGCGACGTGCCCGGCGCCACCGCCTTCGACGAGCACAAGGCGCACGTGTTCGAGGTGGTGCAGCGCTTCGTGCGCAGCTTCCGCTACCGCGACCTGCCCTGGCAGGAGGCGCAGGCGCACGGCCTGATGTGGGCGCCGCTGCGCAAGCCGCACGAGAACCTGGAGGACGAGCACTGGCGCGCACGCGGCAGCTACGCGTGGATCGACGGCCTGCCCTATCCGCGCGCCAAGTGGATCGGCTCGGGCACCGCCTGGATCGCGCAGCGGGCCGCGCCGGCGCTCGGCGCCTGCCGCGACCTGCCTCCCGACCCCGCGGCGCCCGTCGCGCCCCGCCCTGTCGCGGCGGCACCGCGCCTATCGGCGCGCGGCCGGCCGTTCGCGCTCCAGGGCGTGCGCATCCTGGACTTCTCCTGGTTCCTGGCCTCGGCCGGCGGCACGCGCATGGTGACGGCGCTGGGCGCCGAGTGCATCAAGGTCGAGTGGAAGGACAACCTGGACAGCCGCCTGGGCGCGATGGCGCCGGCCGGCGGGCGCGAGGCGCGGCGCCGCGCCACCGGCCCGCTGCCGGGCGTGGACGATCCGGCCCAGGGCGGCCACTACAACCACAAGAACGCGGGCAAGCGCGGCCTGTCGCTGAACATCCGCGACCCGCGCGGCCTGGAGATCGCGCGGCGCCTGGTGCGCGTGTGCGACGTGGTGGCCGAGGGCTTCTCGCCCGGCGTGATGGAGCGCTGGGGCCTGGGCTACGAGGCGCTGCGCGCGATCCGGCCGGACATCGTCTACGTGCAGCAGTCGGGCATGGGCGCGCAGGGGCGCTACGGGCGCATGCGCACCGTGGGGCCGATCGCCGCGGCCTTCACCGGCATCAGCGAGATGTCGGGCCTGCCCGAGCCCGCGCCGCCGGCCGGCTGGGGCTACTCGTACCTGGACTGGATGGGCGCCTACGGCTTCGCGCAGGCGATCCTGGCCGGCCTGCTGCACCGCGAGCGCACCGGCGAGGGCCAGTGGATCGACGCCTCGCAGTGCGAGTCCGGGCTGATGCTCACGGGCGTGCAGTGCCTCGAATGGGCGCTGCACGGGCGCCCCTTCGCGCGCACCGGCAACCGCTCGCCCTACGTGCGCGCGGCGCCGCACGGCGCCTACCGCTGCGCCGGCGAGGACCGCTGGATCGCCATCGCCTGCTTCGGCGAGGAGGACTGGCAGGCACTGGTGCGCGCGGCCGGGCAGCCGCACTGGGCGGCGGACCCGCGCTTTGCCACGCTCGACGCGCGGCTGGCGCACCTGGACGCGCTGGACGAAGCGGTCGAGCGCTGGACCGGCACGCAGGAACGCTACGCCTGCATGGCGCTGCTGCAGGCCGCGGGCGTGGCCGCGGGCGTGTGCCAGACGGCCGAGGACCGCTGCGAGCGCGACCCGCAGCTGGCGCAACAGGGCTGGCTCACGGAGGTGACGGCGCCGCGCATCGGCACCTGGCCGATCACCGAGCTGCCCGCGCGGCTGTCACGCACGCCCAGCCACGTGGGCGGGCTGCCGCAGCGCGGCGCCCCGGTGTACGGCGAGGACAACGAATACGTGCTGGGCGAGCTGCTGGGCTACACCGGCGCGGAGATCCGCGCCTTCGCGCAGGACGGCGTGATCTGAGGCAGGGCGCGCCACCCGCGCCCGCCGCTTCAGTCGAGGCGGATGCCGGCGGCCTGGATGAACTTCTTCCAGCGCGCGCTGTCGGCCCGGATGGTGCTCTGCAGGTAGGCCGCGCTGGTGTCCTCGGCCGGGTCCACGCCCACGTCGCGCATGCGCTGGCGCACCGCGGGGTCGGCCAGCATCTTCGCGACCTCGGCGTTCAGCCGCTTCACGGCCTCCGGCGGCGTGCCCGCCGGCGCGCACAGGCTGTACCAGGTGTCGACCAGGAAGCCCTTGACGCCCTCCTCCTCCATCGTCGGCAGCTCCGGGGCGACGCCCAGGCGCTTCTTCCCGGTGACGGCCAGGGCGCGCAGCTTGCCCGCGCGCACCTGCGGCAGCACCGAGGTGTCGACGAACAGGAAGTCGAGCTGCCCGGCGAGCAGGTCCACGATCGCCGGGCCGCTGCCGCGGTAGGGCACGTGCACCACCGGCGCGCCGGTGAGCTGGCGGAACATCTCGCCCGACAGGTGCGGCGTGGAGCCGTTGCCGGCCGAGCCGTAGTTGGCCTTGCCCGGGTTGGCCTTGGCGTAGGCCACCAGGTCCTTGACCGAGCGCACCGGGCTCGAAGCGTTGACCACCAGCACGTTGGCGTTGGTGAAGATCATCGACACCGGCGCAAAGTCCTTGAGCGGATCGAAGGGCAGCTTCGAGTACAGGTGCGGGTTGATGGCCATGGTGCTGTTGACCGCCATCAGCAGCGTGTAGCCGTCCGGCGCGGCCTTGGCCACGTAGCCGGCGCCCAGCGCGCCGTTGGCGCCGGGCTTGTAGTCCACCACGATGCGCTCGCCCAGTCCGGGCGACAGCGCCTCGCTGACGATGTTGCCGAAGGTGCTGCCCATGCCGCCAGGCGCGTAGGGCACGATCAGGGTGATCGGCTTGTCGGGATAGGCGGCGAAGGCGGGCCACGCGGCGCCGGCGGCCAGCGCGCCGAGCGCGCTGCGCAGGAAGTGCTTGCGGTTCATCGGATCCCCAGCTCCCGGCGTTCCTGGAAGATCAGGTCGTCCTGGCTGCGCCGGCCGGTGCGCTGCGAGGGCGGCGGCTCGGGCAGGTCGGGCGGCACCGGCACGAACTGCTTCCAGTCGGCCACCAGCGTGCGCCGCGCGATGCGCCAGCGCCGGTCCTCGCGCCGCTCGAAGCGGTCCACGTAGCGCGAGCAGGTCATCAGGTCCATGCCGCCGCCCTCGGCGCCGGCCTTGCCGCCGGCGAGCTGGTCGAGCGCCGCGCGCGCCTCGGCCGGATAGCGCTGCGTGGTGCGCACGTAGGTCTCGACCAGCGCCAGGTCGGGGCCGGCGAACTCGATCAGCAGGTTGCTCACCGCGTGCATCGAGAACGGGATCGCCGCATGGCGCTCGCGGATCCATTCGACCAGGCCGTCCACCGGCCCGTCGAAGGCGCCGTGCATGTCGGTCGCGTCCGGATGGAAGACGTCGCGGATGCCGCTGAAGTCCAGCCGGTCGACGGCACGGCACCAGCGGTACATGCAGTCCTGGATCTGCAGGCGGTCGGCGATGCGCTCGGGCGAGTAGTCGTCGAGGAAGCTGCTGTGGTTGTCCATGGCCTCACTCCGCCTCGATGCCGGCCTTGGCGATGACGCCGGTCCACAGCGCGTGGTCGCGCGCCATCATCGCGCCGAAGCTGGCGGCGTTCGCGGGGTGCGGGAACATGCCCAGCGCCTTGAGCTTGGCCTGCATCGCCGGCTCGGCCAGCGACTTGTTCAGCGCCTCGTTGAGTTTCGCGATCACCGCGGGCGGCGTGCCGGCCGGCGCCGACAGGCCGAAGAAGGCGTTGACCGCGAAGTTCGGCAGGGTCTCGGCGATCGCCGGCACGTCGGGCAGCAGCGGGCTGCGCTTCTCGCTGGACACCGCCAGCATGCGCAGGCGGCCCGAACTCACGAAGGCGTTGATGGCGTCCGACGGCGTGGTCAGCGCCACCTTCACCTCGCCGCCGAGCACCGCGTTCACGGCCTGCGCCGCGCCCTGGTAGGGCACGAACACCATCTTCAGGCCCGCGGCCTGGTTGAAGGACTCGGTCGCCAGGTGGGCGAGCGAGCCGCGCCCGGCGGAGGAGAACTCCAGCTTGCCGGGGTTGGCACGCGCGTAGTCGATCAGCTGCCGCAGGTCGCGCGCCGGCACCACGGGGTTGATCAGGAACACCATCGGCGTGGTGGCGATCAGGCCGACCGGCGCCAGGTCCTTCTGCGAGTCGTAGTTGGCCGTCTTCTGCAGCATCGGCGTGGTCACCGTCGAGTTGCCCACCTGCAGCAGCGTGTAGCCGTCGGGCGGCGAGCTCTTGACGTGCACCGTGCCCATCGAGCCGCTCGCGCCGAGCCGGTTCTCGACCACGATGGGCTGGCCCAGGTGGCGCTGCAGCGGCTCCTGCAGCGAACGGATCAGCACGTCACCCGTGCCGCCCGCGGCGAAGGGCACGACGATCTTGATCGGCCGGCTCGGGAAGGTGTCGGCCTGCGCACTGCCCAGCGCCAGCGCCGAGAGCGCGAGCGCCGACATGGCCAGCCATTGGCGTCGGAACATCATGGGTTGTCTCCTGGAGTCTTCGAAAGGGAAATGGGGCCGGCGGCCGCCGGCGGCTCAGGCGGCCGGCCTGAACACCGGGAAGGCGCGCCGCGAGTCGGGGTGGTTCCAGTCCACCTCCACCGCCTGGCCGGCGGCGAGCTGTTCATAGGGCGCGTTCACGCGCGCCAGCATGCGCGGGCCCTCGGCCAGCTGCACCAGCGCCATCGGATAGGGCACGGCGCCGGCCAGCTGCGGCGGGCCGACACGGCTCAGGGTGAGCGCGAAGATCGTCCCGCGGCCGCTGGCCTCGCGCCATTCCACGCCGGCCTCGCCGTACAGGCTCTGCGGGCGCGGGTAGAACTGGGCCCGGCCGCTGGCGCGGTCGAACTGCAGCATCAGGCGGCCTTCGCGCAGGCCCCGGACGAACGGGGCGCCCACGTCGGGCAGCGGATGGTCCTCGGTGTTCATAGGTCTGCCCTTCGTCCTGCGGACTGCGGGTGCGAGCGCCTTCGCAGCGGCCGGGCGGCGCTCATCGACTCCGCTCCAGCAGCATCACGGTGCTCGTTCCCCAGGTGCGCGCGTACTGGATCACGCCGATGCCGGACAGCATCGCGTTGCCCGCATCGCGCACCTGGCGCGCGCCCGCTTCGCCGAACATCTGGCGCAGGCACTCCACCAGGTTGACGCCGCCGCCGGCCAGGCCGGGCTGGCCGGCCGAGATCTGGCCGCCGCCCGTGTTCAGCGGCAGGTCGCCGTGCCAGGTCATGTCGTGCGCCATGACGAAGGCGCCGCCCTCGCCCGGGCCGCAGAAGCCGGTCTGCTCCAGCTGCAGGATCAGCGCGATCAGGAAATCGTCGTACCAGTGCAGCATCTTCACGTCCGCCGGCTTCCAGCCGACGGCGCCGAAGGCGCGCGGCGCGACGTCGGTGAAGCCGGTGCGCAGCATGTCGCCGCAGGCCTCGGGCGGATCGAAGTTGATGCGCTCCGCGTACGCGACGGGGTGCACCAGCTTCTGGAAGCCCATCTCGCGCGCGCGGCGCGTCGACATCACCAGCACCGCGCTGGCGCCGTCGCAGCGCATCACGCAATCGAGGAGGCGCAGCGGGTCCGACACGATCTTCGAGTCGAGGTACTCGCGCTCCGTCAGCGGGCGGCGCAGCACCTCGCAGGCGTTGTCGTTGAGCAGCGCGCCCTCGCGCTGCGCCACCGCCAGCCGCGCCAGCGCGTCGTGCGGCAGGCCGTGGCGCTGGTCGTACACGTTCGACAGCAGCGCGAAGGCCGACAGCGGGCCGGCATAGCCGGCGGGGTCGCAGTATTCGGTGCGGTGGCCCGACTGCACCGACCGGTCGACGGTGGACACCGCGTCCGAGGCCAGGCACAGCACGATGTCGCACAGGCCGGACTGGATCGCCGCCGCCGCGCGCGCGATGTTGCCGCCCGAGGAGGCGCCGCCGATCTCGGTGGCCTGGCACCAGGTGACGGACAGGCCCAGGCCCTCGGCCAGCAGGTTGCTGTAGAACGGGTTGCCGCCCTCGCTCATGGCCAGCGTGGTGGCGAAGCCGTCGATGCGCGAGCGCTCGATGCCCGTCTGCGCCAGCAGCCGGTCGACCGCCTCGCCGGCCAGCGACAGGGCGGTGCGCCCGCTCCTGCGCACCAGCTTGGTCTCTGCATAGCCGACGATGGCGATGCTGCGGTCTGCGAGGGTCTTCATCAGTCGTCCACGAAGCTCGCGACCTCGCCGAGGTCGGCACGGCGGGTGCGGAACCGGTTGGCGGCGTGCTGCGTGTCCTCGTAGCCGAAGGACACCGCGCACACCATGAGGCGCTCGGCCGGGATGCCCAGCGTGCTTTTGACCAGCGCGCTGTGGCGCGCCAGCGCCGCCTGCGCGATCGAGGCCACGCCGTGCGCCTGCATCGCCAGCATCAGCACCTGCACGTAGCCGCCGACATCCACCGCGCCGTACACCCCCAGGCCCGGGTCGCTGGTGAGCACCGCCACGTGCGGCGCACCGAACAGGCGGAAGTTCTCCAGCGTCTGGCGCGCGTAGCCTTCCTTGTCGCCGCGCTCCACGCCCACCGACTGGTACAGCTGGAAGCCGCACTCGCGCCGGCGCTCGAGGTAGCGGCCGGTGTATTCGGTGGGAAAGGGGAAATCGCTGCCCGCCTCGCCGCCGCCCTGCTGGGCCGCGACCAGGCGCTCGCGCAGCCGCTCGGCGGCCGCGCCGGAGGCGATGCTCACCTGCCAGGCCTGCGAGTTGCACCACGACCCGGTGCGCTGCGCGGTGCGCAGGATCGACTCGATGGTGGCCCGCCCGACCGGGCGGGGCAGGAAGGCGCGGCAACTGTGGCGCTGCGCCAGCAGGGCGTCCAGCGTCTCGGCGGGGTGATCGGTCATTCGCGGGTTGTTCACGCTTGCATTGAATGGTTAGACCATTATTATGGATGGCCCAAAAGAATGTCAATCGGCGCCGACCCATGCCTGCCCCGTCCACCCCGGCCTTCGACACCCTCCGGCTCGAGACGCGGGCCTGCGCCGCGTGGCTGACGCTGGATCGCCCGCAGGCGATGAACAGCGTGAGCCCGCGGATGCTCGACGAGCTGGACGCGGCGCTCGACATCATCGCCCGCGATCGTGAACTGCGCAGCGTCGTCCTCACCGGCAGCGGCCGCGCCTTCTGCGCCGGGGCCGACCTGCTGTCGGTGCGCGGGCTCGGCGAGGCGGCCGCGCGCGACTTCGCCGACGCCGCCCACGCCCTGCTGCAGCGCATCGAGGCCTTCCCGCTGCCCGTGATCGCCGCCGTCAACGGCCTGGCGCTGGCCGGCGGGCTGGAGCTGGTGCTGGCATGCGACCTGGTCGTCGCGGCGCGCGAGGCGCGCTTCGGCGACGCCCACGCGAAGCTCGGCCTGCTGCCGGGCTGGGGCGCCACGGCGCGGCTGCCGCGGCGCATCGGCGTCGCACGCGCCAAGCAGATGATGTTCACCGCGCAGCAGCTGCCGGCCGAGACCCTGGCCGCCTGGGGGCTGGTGCACGAGGTCGTCCCCGCCGACGCGCTGGAGGCCGCCACGCTCGCCTGGTGCGCCCGGCTGGCCGACAAGAGCCCGCTGGGCCTGCGCCGCATGAAGCGGCTGCTGGACGACAGCCTGGAGCAGCCGCTGGCCGCCGCGCTGCACGCCGAGCGCGCCATGCTCGAGGCGCACGCCCATTCCAGCGACCGCCGCGAGGGCCTGGAAGCCTTCGCCCAGAAACGAACGCCCCGCTTCACGGGCACCTGAACCATGGACCGCACCCGACTCGAGAACACGCCGCTGGCCGGCCTGCGCGTGATCGACTTCACCCACTTCGTCGCCGGTCCGCTGGCCACCATGATCCTCGCGGATGCCGGCGCCGACGTCATCAAGATCGAGAAGCCCCAGGGCGACGACCAGCGCTGGTTCGCGCCGGCCGAGGCCTCGCTCGACGGGCAGGGCGCGAGCTTCCTCTGGTGCAACCGCAGCAAGCGCTCCATCACGCTCGACCTCAAGACCCCCGAGGGGCGCGAGGTCGCGCACGCGCTGGTGGACCGGGCCGACGTGCTGGTGGAGAACTTCTCCACCGGCGTGATGGCGCAGTACGGGCTGGACTACGAGACGCTCGCCGCGCGCCACCCGTCGCTGGTGTACTGCTCGGTCTCGGCCTTCGGGCGCAGCGGCGAGCTGGCCGACCGCCCCGGCTTCGACACCATCATGCAGGCCGAGAGCGGCTTCATGTCGCTCAACGGCTACCCCGACCGGGAGGGCGTGCGCACCGGACCGGCCGTGATGGACATGTCCACCGCGCTGGTGGCGGGCAACGCCATCCTGCTGGCGCTGGCGGCGCGCCAGCGCACCGGACGCGGCCAGCACGTGGACGTGCCGCTGTTCGACACCGCCATGCTCATGACGGGCTTCATGTCGATGCAGTACCTGTTCAGCGCCAAGATGCCGCGGCGCAACGGCAACACCAGCAACGACGCGGTGCCCAGCGGCGTGTTCGCCACCGCCGACGAGCCGCTGTTCATCACCTGCACCAGCACCTCGCTGTTCCGGCGCCTGTTCCTGCAGGTGGCCGGCATGCCGCAGGTGGCCGAGGACCCGGGCCTGCAGAGCATCGACGGTCGGCTGGCCCGCCGCGACGAGGTCATCGCCGTGCTCACGGGCCTGTTCGCCACCGAGGGGCGGGCGCACTGGCTGGCGCGCCTGCGGGCCGCCGGCATCCCGGCCGGCGCGGTGCGCTCGCTGCCCGAGGCGCTGGCCTCCGGCGAGGTCCGTGCGCGCGGCATCGTGCGCGACATCCCGCACCCCACCGCAGGCAAGGTGCCGGACATCGCGATGCCGATGCACCTGAGCGCCACGCCGCTGGCCGCGCCCGTGGCCGCGCCGCGCCTGGGCGAGCACACGGAGGAGGTGCTGGCCGGCGTGCTCGGCCACGACGCCGCACGGATCGAGGCGCTGCGGCGCGCCGGCGCCTTCGGGCGCTGACGCGTGGGGAAAACACGAATCCATATTAATGGTCTGACCAATATACTCATGGCCTTTTGAACGCCTGCTGCCGCGGCAGCCGCCCGCGCTGCGCGCGGCGCGCCGGCCCGCATCCCTTCGTTGACGGAGACACCCCATGCATGACGACACCCCTTCCTCGCACGCGCGCCGGCGCTTCGTCGCCGCCGCCGGCCTGACCCTGGGCGCCCTCGCGCTCGCCCGCCCGGGCCGGGCGCAGGAGCCCTTCCCCTCCAAGCCGATCCACATCCTCGTGGGCGCCGGCGCCGGCGGCAGCACGGACATCACGGCGCGCCTGGTCGGCGACAAGCTGGGCAAGCTGCTGGGGCAGCCGGTCGTCATCGAGAACAAGCCCGGCGCGTCCGGCACGATGTCGGTCGCGCAGACGGTGCGGGCGCCGGCCGACGGGCACACGCTGGTGTGGGTGGGCAACAGCGTCATGGCGATCTCGCCCTACCTCTACAAGAACCCCGGCTACGACGTGAAGACGCTGATCCCGGTGAGCCAGGCGACCAGCTCGGGCTTCATCCTCGTGGCCTCGCCCGCCCTGGGCGTGAACAACGTGAAGGAGCTGGTGGCCTACGGCAAGGCGCACCCGGGCAAGCTGAGCTTCGGCTCCAACGGCGTGAACGGCAGCCTGCACCTGCTGGCGGAACTGCTCAAGGCCGAGGGCGGCTTCGATGCGCTGCACGTGCCCTTCAAGGGCGGCGCCGAGTCGGCCGCGGCCATCCTCGGCGGCAACGTGCAGTTCCTGTTCGACGCCCTGTCCTCCAACATCCCGCTGGTGCGCTCGGGCAAGCTCAAGGCGCTGGCGGTCACCGGCCCGAAGCGCGAGAAGGAACTGCCCGACGTGCCGACCATGGCGGAGCAGGGCTTCCCGGGCATGACGACCGAGGTGTTCTTCGGCCTGGTGGCGCCGCCCGGCACGCCCGCGCCGGTGGTGGACAAGCTCAGCGCCGCGATGAAGACGGCCCTGGCCGACCCGGAGCTGCGCACCGCGCTCGAGAAGTCGGGCAACGAGCCGAAGTACAGCACGCCGCAGGAGTTCCGTGCGCTGGTCGACCGCGAAGGCGCCCGCTTCCAGGCCCTGCTCAACGCCAAGGGCGTGCAGGCCGAGTAGTGGACGGCGGGGCCAAGCGCCGCGGCGCGGGCCTCAGCCGCCGTGCCGCGCGCCCCAGCGCACGAGGGCGGCATGCCCGCCCGTGCGCAGGCCGTAGCAGCTGCCCTGCAGGCGGCGCTGGCTGGCCGGATCTTCCAGCGGCTCGCCGCGCGCGACGCGGCGGCGCTCCAGGGCCGGGCCGAGGGTCTGGAAGGCGGTGGTCGCCATGGGCCCCAGCAGCTCGGTCAGGTGAGTGCAGCCCTGCTCGCCGGCGAAGCGTTCCTTGACGGCCTTGCTGAAGCCGCCCTTGATCTGCAGCCCGACCAGGCGCTGGTAGGCGCCGTTGATGTGGCCGCAGTCCTCGAACGGGGCCTGGTGCGTGCAGGCTTCGGCGGCGACGATGCACAGGTGCGCGTCCACCGTGATGCGCAGCGACATCAGGTGCACCGGCTCGCCCGCGCGGCGCGGCACGTTGCCGCGCGCGCCGTCCTGGTCGAGCGTGCGCACGTCGCTCATGCGCCCCTCGATGTCGAACAGGCCGTCCTCGCGCTCCCAGCCCGTGCACTGCACCTGCCGCGTGTGCAGCAGGGCGCGCGGCGCCGGGGGCGACAGCTCCCTCATCCGGGCGTGACCTCGGTGGCCGCGGGATGCGGCTTGCGCGGCACCGGCGCATCGAGCGCGCCGGCCTCGCGCAGCGCGGCGATGCGCGGCGCGTCGTAGCCCAGCACCTCGGCCAGCACCTCCTCGGTGTGCTGGCCGACGGCCGGCGCGGGCTGCGGATCGGCCAGCGGCGTGCCCGAGTACAGGATCGGCAGGCGCACGTTCGGGACCCAGCCGAGCACCGGGTGCGCCACGCGGCTGACCAGCCGCCGCTCGCGCGCCTCGGGCGAGCGCAGCGCGTCGCCGACGTTGCGCACCTCGCCGCAGGGGATCTGCGCGGCGCGCATGCGCGGCTGCCAGTACGACCAGGGGTGCTGCGCGAACAGCTCCTCCAGCAGCTTGAAGATCTCCTCGCGGCGGGCCATGCGGCCGTTGCGGTCCGAGTACACCGGGTCGTCGGCCAGGTCGGGCCGTTCCAGCACCTGCGCGGCCAGGCGATGGAAGATCTTGTCGTTGCCGCAGTTGATGTAGAAGGGCTTGTCCTGGCTCATGAACACGCCGGAGGGGCAGGTGTCGGGACTGGTGTTGCCGTGGCGCTGCGGCACCGCGCCGGTGTACATGTGCTGCATGGCCGCGTAGCCCGTCATCAGCACGGCGTTGTCGAACAGCGCGATCTCGATGTGCTGGCCCTGGCCCGTGCGCCCGCGCGCCAGCAGCGCGCCCAGGATCGCGTTGCAGGCCATCATGGCCGTGCTGATGTCCACCACCGGCGACAGGGTGCGCACGCCCTGGCGGTCGTTGTAGCCGTTCATCGAGATGAAGCCGCTCTCGGCCTGCGCGATCGGGTCGAAGCCCAGGCGGTCCTTGAAGGCGCCCTCGCGGCCGTAGGCCGAGACCGAGCAGTAGATGATCTTCGGGTTGATCTTGCGCACCGACGCGTAGTCCAGCCCGAAGCGCTCCATCACGCCGGTGGAGAAGTTCTCGCACAGCACGTCGGCCTGCGCGATCAGCTCGCGGATCACCGCGACCGCCTCGGGGCTCTTGAGGTTGAGCGCCAGGCTGCGCTTGTTGCGGTTGCTCCAGACGTACGGCGCCCCCTGCGCGGGCGTCTCTTCCGGCACCGGCGGGTAGTGGCGGAACTCGTCGCCGCGGCCCGGCGACTCGACCTTGATCACGTCGGCGCCCATGTCGCCCATGATCATCGTGGCGAAGGGGCCCGCGAGGAAGTGGCTGAAGTCGATCACGCGCACGCCTTCGAGCGCCTTGGGCGCCTCGGCGGGCCGCGGGGTGTGTGCCGGGAAGTCGGCTTCGAGTCTGTCGAACATGGCAGGCGGCGCTTGGCCGTGTATCATTGGTCTTACCATTATAAGTTGAATCATTCCGCCGTCAACCTGGAGACGCCCCCATGACTTCCGAGCATCCTCCCGGCCTGCAGGGCCTGCTGGCCGCGCAGGCCATCGCCGAGACCAAGGCGCGCTACTGCCGCTTCATCGACACCAAGCAGTGGGACCGCCTGCCCTCGCTGTTCACGGCCGACTGCCGCTTCGAGGGCCTGGGCTCGGCGCCGGCCGGCGCCGACGTGGCGACCTTCGTGAAGGGCGTGTCCACGCGGCTCGCGCCCACCCTCTCCGTGCACCACTGCCACATGCCGGAGATCCGGCTCCTGTCCGACACCCACGCACGCGTGACCTGGGCCATGGAGGACTACGTGGAATGGACCGACGGCAGCAGCGTCCGGGAGACGCCCGGCAGCCGCGGCTTCCGCGGCTACGGCCACTACGAGGAGGAATACCGGCGCGAGGACGGCGCGTGGAAGATCTGCTTCCTGCGCCTCACGCGCCTGCGCATCGACCCGATCGACGCCGCGCAGCCGCCCGCGCTCATGGGCCAGCGGCAGGCCACGCCGGCCTGGCCCGATGCCTGAGGAACGCGCCATGCTCCGCCGCCGCAACCTCCTGTCGCTCGCCGCCGCCGCGGCGCTCCCGCTGCCGGGCCGCGCCCAGGGCGCGTGGCCGCAGCGGCCCATCCGCATCATCAACCCCGGCGCGGCCGGCGGCACCAACGACGTGCTCTCGCGCGACGTCGCGGAGCCGCTGGCCCGGCGGCTGGGCCAGCCGGTGCTGGTCGAGAGCAAGGCCGGCGCCGGCGGCGTGATCGGCACGCAGTTCATGCTGCAGCAGCCGGCCGACGGCTACACCATCCTGACCCACCACAACGGCCTGGTGACCTCGCCGCTGCTGATGCCCAATGCGCACTACGACGTGCTGAAGGACATCGTCCCGCTGTCGCTCAAGGGCACGGCGCCGCTGGTGCTGATGGCGCATCCGTCCATGCCCGACACGCTGGCTGCGTTCGTCGCCCATGCGCGCGCCCATCCCGGCCAGCTCGAATGGGGCACCGCGGCGCTCGGCGGCGTGGGCCACCTGGCCACCGAGGTGTTCCACGACATGGCGGGCATCAAGGGCATGGTGAAGGTCGCGTTCTCCGGTTCGGCGCCGGCCACGCAGGCGCTGGTGTCCGGCCAGATCAAGTACCTGCTGTCGTCCATCACGGCGCCGACGCTCGGGCTGGTGAAGGAAGGCCGCCTGCGCCTGCTGGGCGCCGGCTCGCCGGTGCGCACCGACCTGCTGCCCGGCGTGCCGGCCATCGCGGAGGTGGTGCCCGGCTTCCAGGCCGAGGCCTGGTACGGCTTCGTCGCGCGGGCGGGCACGCCGCCCGCCGTCGCCGACCGGCTGTCCGAGGCGATCACGGCGACGATCGCGCAGCCCGACGTCGCCGAGCGCTTCCGCGCGCTGGGGGTGCTGGCGGCCAAGGGCGGCCGCGCCGAGTTCGCGGAGGTGATCCGGCGCGAGAACCAGCAGTGGGCGCGCGTGATCCGCGAGAAGGGGATCAAGCTGGAGGCATGAGACGCCGCCGGCCGTTCCGGATGGGCTTCACCGCAGTGCGCCACCAGGACGAAGGTGCGCCAATGTGCCTGCGCCGGGCGCGCCTCAGGCGAGGATGCCCTGCGTCACGAGCGCGTCGATCTCCTCGTCCGCCAGGCCCCAGCCGGCCAGCGCCGCCTGCGCGTCCACGCCCGGCGCGACGCCGGCGCGCGGCGGCGCCGCCGGCGTGCGCGAGAAGCGCGGCGCGGGCGCCGGCTGCACGTGGCCGTCGACCTCCACGAAGGTGCCGCGCGCCACGTTGTGCGGATGCGCCGCGGCCTCCCGCATGTCGAGCACAGGCGCATGGCAGATCTCGGCCTGGGCCAGCCGCGCGTCCCATTCGTCCCGGGTGCGCGTGCGGATCACCGCCGCGATGCGCTCGCGCAGCGCGGGCCAGTGGGCCGGGTCGTCGCGCGAGGGCAGCGCCTCGGCCTCCAGGCCCAGGGCGCGCAGCAGGTTGGCGTAGAACTTCGGCTCGGCCGCGCCGAGCGTGAGGTAGCGGTCGTCCCGGGTGCGGTACACGCCGTAGTGCGGCGCCGCGCCGCTGGTGGTGGCACGCCCGCGGCCGGGCCACTTGCCGCCGGCGAGGTAGCCGTAGAAGTAGGTCATGAGCGAGGCGGCGCCGTCGACCATCGCCGCGTCGATCACCTGCCCGCGCCCGCTGCGCGCCGCCTCCAGCAGGCCGCAGGCCAGGCCGAAGGCCAGGTACATGCCGCCGCCGCCGAAGTCGCCGACCAGGTTTAGCGGCACCACCGGCGCGCCGTCGGCCGGGCCGATGGCGTCCAGCGCGCCGGCCAGCGCGATGTAGTTGATGTCGTGGCCGGGCGCCTGGGCCAGCGGGCCCTCCTGGCCCCAGCCCGTCATGCGGCCGTACACCAGCCGCGGGTTGCGCGCCAGGCAGGCGTCCGGGCCCAGGCCCAGGCGCTCCATCACGCCGGGGCGGAAGCCCTCGATCAGCGCGTCGGCCCGGCCCACCAGCCGCAGCAGCAGCGCCACGCCCTCGGGCGACTTGAGGTCGACCGCGATGGAGCGGCGGTTGCGGTCGGTGAACCAGAAGCGCTGCGGCATCGGCCGCGCGGCCGGCTGCGGACGGTCCACGCGCAGCACCTGCGCCCCCATGTCGGCCAGCATCATCGCGGCGAAGGGGCCGGGCGCCAGCCCGGCCATCTCGATCACGCGGATGCCGGCAAGCGGTCCCTGCGAAGTCATGCGGCCGATGATAGCCGTTGAATGTCTTTTGGTAAGACCTATAGACATTTCAAGCCCGGCGGCGCATCATCGCGGGACAAGGAGACTCCCCCATGAAACGACGAACCCTGCTCGCCGCAGGTGCCGCGTTCGGCGCGCTGGCGCGCCCCGCATTCGCCCAGGGCCCGTGGCCCGAGCGCCCCATCCGCTTCATCGTGCCGGCCGCCGCCGGCGGCACCAACGACGTGCTCGGCCGCTACATCCAGGACCCGCTGCAGAAGCTGCTGGGCCAGCCGCTGGTGATGGAATACAAGCCCGGCGCCGGCGGCGCCATCGCCTCGCAGTACGTGGCGCAGCAGCCGGCCGACGGCTACACCTTCCTGCTGCACGGCAGCGGCCTGGTGACGGTGCCGCTGGTGCAGCGCAAGCCCAGCTACGACGCACTCAAGGACTTCGTGCCGGTCTCGCTGCTGGGCACCTCGCCGATGGTGCTGATGACGCACCCCTCGATGCCGCCGACGCTGGCGGAGTTCGTCAAGCAGGCGCGCGAGCATCCCGGACAGCTCGAGTGGGGCGCCTCGGCGCTCGGCGGCGTCGGCCAGCTCGCGATGGAGGCCTTCCACGAGGCCGCCGGCATCCGCAAGATGGTGATGGTGCCCTACCCCGGCGCCGGCCCGGCGGCGCAGGCGCTGCTCACGGGCCAGACCAAGTACATGCTCTCCACGCCCTCCTCCACCACCGCCGCCTTCATGAAGGACGGCAGGATGCGGCTGCTCGGCGTGTCCACCGCGAAGCGCAGCCCGCTGCTGCCCGAGGTGCCCGCCATCGCCGAGGTGGTGCCCGGCTACGACACCCAGACCTGGTTCGGGCTGCTCGCCCCCGCGGGCACGCCGCCGCAGATCGTGGAGCGGGTCGGCAGCGCGGTCGCGCAGGTGCTCGCGCAGCCGGACATCCAGGAGAAATTCCGCGCCGTCTACGTGGTGGCCCAGGGCGGCGGGCGCGAGCTGGGCGAGATCATCCGCAGCGACCATGCCCTGTGGGGCAAGGTGGCCCGCGACAACCACATCACGATGGACTGAGCGCCCCTGCGGGGGCATCCGCCGGCGCCGTCCGGCCGGCCCGCCGCGCCAGGGACCCGGCGGCGATGAAGCCGAAGGTCATGGCCGGCCCGAGGGTGATGCCGCCGCCCGGGTAGCCGCCGCCCATCACGCTGGCGTTGTCGTTGCCGGCCGCGTACAGCCCCTCGATCGGCACGCCCTGCGCGTCGAGCACGCGCGCCTGGGCGTCGGTGCGCAGGCCCGCGAAGGTGCCGAGGTCGCCCATCACGATCTTCACGGCGTAGAAGGGCCCGCGCTCGACCGGCGCCACGCACGGGTTGGGCTGGTGCGTGCGATCGCCGAGGAAGCGGTTGTAGACGCGCCAGCCGCGGCGGAACTGCAGGTCCTTGCCCTCGCGCGCGCCGACGTTGTACTCGGCCACGGTGCGCTCGAGCTGCTGCGCGTCGATGCCGGCCTGCGCCGCCAGCTCGGCGAGCGTGGCGCCGCGCAGCAGGTAGCCCGAACGCAGGTACGGGCCGAGCGGCAGCGGGAAGGGCTTGGCATGGCCCAGGCCGTAGCGGCGCAGGGTCGGGTGGTCGGCGATCAACCAGGCCTCCACCGGCCCGCCCTCGCCGCAGGCGCGCAGCATCTGCAGCCCCACGTCGTGGTACGAGTCCGACTCGTTGGCGAAGCGCCGCCCCTGCCGGTTGACGGCGATCACCCCGGGCTTGTAGCGGTCGATCAGGTGCGGGAACACGCCGGGCTCGCCCTGGCCGCGCGGCACCAGCGACACCGGGATCCAGGCCGCCGCGCTGGGCAGGTCGCGCACGACCTGGGCGCCCACCGACTCGCCCAGCTGCAGACCGTCGCCGGTGTTGCCCGGCGGCGCCGGCGAGTGGTGCTCGCGGCCGCTGGGCGCGTGCGGGAACAGCTGGGCGCGGCGCTGCGGGTCCTGCGGGAAGCCGCCGGCAGCCAGCACCACGCCGGCGCGCACGCCGACGCGAACGGTGCTGCCGTCCGGGCGCCGCACGCTCACGGCACGCACCGCGCCGCCCTCGCGGTGCAGCGCGACCAGCGGCGACGCCAGCCACATCGGGATGCCCAGGTCGAACACCGTGCGTGCCAGCCGGGCGGCCAGGGCGTTGCCGTTGGTCAGGCGCATCGCGCGGCCGTGCGTCAGCATCTCGAAGGCGTGCGTGCACAGGCGCCGCGCCACGTAGGCGGCCGAGCGCAGCGAGCGCGTGACGTTGAAGAAGTGCGAGATCTCCGCGCTGGAGTTGAACATCATCCCGACGAAGGTGATCTCGCGCAGCGGCGGACGCAGGTCCCGAACCCGGTCGCCCAGCTCGCGCGCGTCGTAGGGCGCGGCCATGATGGAGCGGCCGGCCGTGCGGCCGCCCGGGCTCTCGGCGTGGTAGTCGGGATACTCGGGCAGCGGCACCAGCTGCACGGCGGTCTGCTTGACGAAAAAGTCCACCATGCGCGGGCCGTGCGCCAGGAAGGCCTCGACGCGCTCGCTGTCGTAGCGGTCCCCGCACTCGTGGCGCAGGTAGTCGCGCGCGGCGTCGAGCGAGTCGGGCTCGGGACGGAAGGTCGAGATCGGGTTGTTCGGGATCCACAGCACGCCGCCCGAGCGGGCCGTGGTGCCGCCGTAGAAGGGCTCTTTCTCCAGCAGCAGCACCTGCAGCCCCTTCTTGCACGCGGCCACGGCGGCCGCCATGCCGCCGGCACCGGTGCCGGCCACCACCACGTCGACCTCGGCGGGTACTTCGGGGCTCATTGGAGTACCTTCGGGCGGTCGTGCGGCGCTCATGACCGGACCTCGGCCACCAGGGGGCCCTGGGCGTACAGCCGCATCGGCGTGGCCATGCCGCCCTGCTCGAAGCCCTGCGCCAGCACCAGCCGGAACATCGACGCGACCAGGCTGGTCATGGGCACGGCGCAGCCCTGCACGCGCGCCAGGTCGAGCGCGATGTCCAAGTCCTTCATCGCGGTGCGGCCGTTGCCGGCGAGGCGGCCCTCGATCATCTGCGGCGCGTAATGGCGCAGCACCGCCGAATCGGCGAAGCCGCCCTGCACCGCCAGCGGCACCAGCGCCGGCTCGATGCCGAAGCGCGCCGCCAGGTGCAGCGTCTCGGCGATCACCGCGGCGCTGCCGAAGCTCATCATCTGGTTGCAGGCCTTCATGGCCATGCCGCAGCCGCTCGGGCCCATGTGCGTGACGCGCCCGGCGAAGGCCATCAGCAGCGGCTGCGCGCGCGCCACGTCCTCCGGCGTCCCGCCGGCCATCACCGCCAGCGTGCCGGCGCGCGCGCCGGCCGGGCCGCCCGAGACCGGCGCATCGACCCAGCCCATGCTGCATTGCGTGCGCAGGCGCGCGGCCATCGCGCGCGTGGTTTCGGGGTGGATGGTCGACAGATCCACCAGCAGCTGGCCCTGCTGCCCGGCCGAAGCCACGCCGCCCTCGCCGAACACCACCTGCTCGACCGCGGCGGTGTCGCTCAGGCACAGGAACACGCAGTCGCTCGCACGCACCAGCTCGCCGATGTCCGCGGCCTGCGCGGCGCCGGCGTCGACCAGCGGCCGGGCCTTGGCCGGGCTGCGGTTGAACACCGTCAGCGCATGGCCGGCCTCGAGCAGGCGCTGCGCCATCGGCGCCCCGATGGCGCCGAGGCCGATGAAGCCCAGGCGCGCGGTCATGCCAGCCGCTCTCCCTGCACCAGCAGCGTGACGTTGCCGGCCAGCAGCGCCAGCCCGTCGTCGCGCAGCGGCACGCGCGCGGGCGAGGCGTAGGAGGCGAGCATCGCCGCCTCGTCGGCGAAGCACAGCGCGGCGATGCCGTCGACCTGCAGCGCCTCGTGCGGCACGGGCGCGAGCTGCGCGTCGAAGCGTGCGGCCACCAGGTGCTGGCAGTAGCCGTCCACGCCGGGCAGCTGGGCGACCAGTTGCGCATGGCGCCCGAACCACGCATCGCGGAACGCGTCGGCGGCCGGCGCGGCCCGCTTGAGCAGCATCCAGCGGCGGAAGCCGCCGTCGCGCGCGGCGCCGCGCGGCGCGATCGGCACGTTGGCCGTGCTGTCGAGCGCGAACAGCAGCTCCCGCGACTCGCGCAGCGCGGCCTCGAACGCCTGCCAGGCGGGCCCGGCCAGGGCGCGTTCCTGCTCGCCGGCATCGGCGAAGGTGCATTCGAGCACCGCGCCAATGTGCTCGGCCCCGGGCGCCATGGCGGTGCCGGCCTGCTCGGCGCTCACCGAATCGGTGGGGATGTGGCGCAGCACGCGGTACAGCAGGGTCTCGCCGGCGGGCGGCGGCGCCGCACGCACGGTGCGATCGGAACGGAGGCAGTAGGTCTTGACCTGCATGGGTGTTTCATCGAGACATGAGTTGATCTATTCTATGGTCTTACCATTCACTCAACAATCCATCGTCTCACCCATCCATGAAAGCCATCGTCTGCCATCGTTTCGGCCCGGTCGAGCACCTGGAGTACGTCGACATCGCGCCGGGCGAGCCGGGCGCGCACGAGGTGCGCGTGCGCGTGCATGCGGCCGGCGCCAACTTCCCCGACGCTCTCAAGGCCGAGGGCCTGCACCAGATCAGGCCCCCGCTGCCGTGGGTGCCGGGCAGCGAGAGCGCCGGCGTGGTCGAGGCGGTGGGTGCGCGCGTGACGCAGTTCGCCGTGGGCGAGCGCGTGATGGCCGTCTCCGAAGCGCGCGGCGGCGGCTTCGCCGAGGCGATCGTGCTCGATGCCGCGCGCGTGTTCCGCCTGCCGCCCAACCTGCGCTTCGAGGAGGCAGCCGCCATCCCGGTGGTCTACGGCACCACGCTGTACGCGCTCAAGCAGCGCGGCCGGCTGGCCGCCGGCGAATGGATGCTGGTGCTGGGCGCTGCCGGCGGCGTGGGGCTGGCGGCCGTGCAGCTCGGCCGCGCCCTCGGCGCGCGCGTGATCGCCGCCGCCAGCACGCCCGAGAAGCGCGCCCTGTGCCTGGCGCACGGCGCAGAGGCGGCCATCGACTACACGCAGCCCGGCTGGCGCGAGGAGGTGAAGGCGCTGACCGGCGGGCGCGGCGTGGACGTGGCCTACGACCCGGTGGGCGGCGACGCCTTCGACGAGGCGGTGCGCTGCATGGCCTTCGACGGGCGCTACCTGGTGATCGGCTTCACCTCCGGACGCATCCCGTCGATCCAGGTCAACTACCCGCTGGTCAAGGGCTTCGACCTCCTGGGCGTGCGCTACGACGTGTGGCGCGACGGCCGCTGGGACGAGGCGCGCGCGAACCTGGAGCAGGTGCTGGACCTGTGCGCCCGCGGCCTGGTGCGGCCGCTGGTGTCGGCCACCTTCCCGCTGTCCGAGGCGGTGCAGGCGCTGCAGCGCATCACCTCGCGCCAGACCACCGGCAAGGTGGTGCTGACCACCGCCGCGCGCGGCTGAGGCCGCCGCGCCTCAGCCGCGGCTGGCGCGGCCGCGCCGCGGGCGCTGCGGCTCGCGGCTCTCGGCGTCGAGGTAGTCGCTCACGCGCCGCAGGTGCCGCGCCATCGCCTCGGACGCGGCCTGCGCGTCGCGCCGGCGCATCAGGTCGAGGATGCGCTGGCGGATCACCATGATGTCCTTGTTGGGCCGCGGGTCCACCTGCGCCAGCAGGCCGCGGTACACCTGCGACAGCGCGTCCACCATCATGACGATCAGCGGGTTGTGGGTCGCCTGCGCGATGAGCCGGTAGAACTGGATCACCGACTGCACGTTGCGCGATCCCTGCCCCATGCGGAACAGGTCGGCGTGGATGTCGATGTCCTCCTGGATCGCGTCGAACTCCTCCTCGGTCGCACGCTCGCAGGCCAGCCGGATCGCCACGCAGGTGATCTCGATGCGCGCCTCGGTCACGCTCTCGATCGAGGCCTGCGCGAGCGAGACCATGTCCTGCACGGTCTGCGCCAGGCCGGCGCTGCCGCCGCCGTTGCGGATGTAGAAGCCGCCGTTGATGCCTTTGCGCGCCTCCACCACGCCGGCCACCTCCAGGCTGCGCAGCGCGTGGCGCGCGGCCGCGCGGCCGATGCCGTAGCGCTCGGACAGCTCGCGCTCGCCGGGCAGCCGGTCGCCCGGCTTGAGCGAGCCGCTCATGAGCTGCTCGCGGATGCGGTCGCAGACGGCCTCGAATCCGCGCCGGGTGCGCACGGGCTGGAACAGCGGGTCGGTGATGGTCATGTCGGATCCTAGGGGATTCTTCTAGTATTGCATATTCATTGGTTGAACCATAAGATTCCTCCATGGACCTGAACCTGACGGCCGAACAGCGCGCCTTCCGCGACGAGGTGCGCGCTTTCATCCAGGCGAGGCTGCCCGAGGAGATCCGCGCACGGCTGCGCGCCGGGCACCCGCCGCGCAAGCAAGACACCGTGGCGTGGCAGCGCATCCTCAACGAGCGCGGCTGGGCCGTCCCGCACTGGCCGCGGCACTACGGCGGCGCGGACCTGGGCCAGGTGGAGCGGCTCATCCTGCTCGACGAGATCTACCGCGCGCCGGCGCCGCTGCCGCAGGTGTTCAACACCAACATGCTCGGGCCGGTGCTCATGAAGTTCGGCACGCCCGCGCAGTGCGACCATTTCCTGCCGCGCCTGGCCAACCTGGACCTGTGGTTCTGCCAGGGCTTCTCCGAGCCGGGCTCGGGCTCGGACCTGGCCTCGCTGCGCACCGCCGCGCGGCGCGAGGGCGACCACTACGTGGTCAACGGCCAGAAGATCTGGACCACCACCGCGCACCTGGCCGACTGGGTGTTCGCGCTGGTGCGCACCGACGACGGCGCGCGCAAGCAGGAGGGCATCTCCTTCCTCCTGATCGACCTGAAGTCGCCCGGCATCCGCATCCGCCCGATCCGCTCGATCGACGGCGAGCACCACCTCAACGAAGTGTTCTTCGACGACGTGCGCGTGCCCGTCAGCCAGCTCGTGGGGCAGGAGAACCGCGGCTGGGACTGCGCCAAGTTCCTGCTGGCCAACGAGCGCACCGGCATCGCCAACGTCGGCCTGTGCTGGGAGCGGCTGGACCGCGCGCGCGAGATCGCGCAGCAGACCACGCAGGCCGGCCAGGCCCTGTGGGACGACCCGAAGCTGCGCGCCGAGGTCGCCGCGCTGGGCGCCGAGATCCGCGCGCTGGAGATCACCAACTGGCGCTTCCTGCTCACGCCGGCCGAGCAGGCGCGGGTGCCTGCCTTCGCCTCGGTGCTCAAGCTCAAGGGCACCGAGATGCAGCAGGAGATCAACGCACTGCTCGCGCGGCTGGCCGGCCCGCAGGGCCTGGAGCGCCGCGACGCCGACGAGCTGGCGCACGGCCCGCTCACGCCGCGCTACTTCTATTCCCGCGCCGCCTCCATCTACGGCGGCACGACCGAAGTGCAGAACGACATCCTCGCCAAGGCCCTCGTCGGCTAGGGCCCGTGAACGCCCCCCCAATGAATTTCGAACTCGATGACGATCAACGCGCGCTCGCCGAGAGCCTGGCGCGCCTGCTGGCCGACCGCGGCGCCTTCGAACGGCGCCGCGCGCTGGTGGCCGCCGAGGCCTGGCACGACGCCCGGACCTGGACGGCGCTCGCCGGGCTCGGCCTCACGGCCCTGCCGCTGCCCGAGGCGCACGGCGGCTTCGGCGGCGGCGCGCGCGACCTGCTGCCGGTGATGCAGGCGCTGGGCCGGGCGCTCTCGCTGGAGCCCTACCTGGCGGGCGTGCTCGGCGCCACCGCGCTGCGCCTGGCCGCCACCGAAGACCAGCAGGCGCAGGTGCTGCCCGCCGTGGCCGAGGGCGGCACGCGGCTGGCCTGGGCCCACGACGAGCCCGCGGGCCGCCATGCGCCGCTGTGGGTGCAGGCCGCCGCGCGCCCCATGGCGGGCGGCTGGCGCCTGCAGGGCACGAAGGCGCCCGTCGCCGGCCTGGGCCTGGCCCACCGGATCGTGGTCAGCGCGCGCGTCTCGGGCGCGCCCGGCGATGCCGCGGGCTGCGCCCTGTTCCTCGTGGACCCCGCGGCGCAGGGCGTGCAGGTGCGCACCTTCCGCCTGGTGGACGACACCGCCGGCGGCGAGCTGCTGCTGGAGGACGCGGCGGCCGAGCCGCTGGGCGATCCGCTCGACGCGGCGGCGCAGGCGCGGGCCATCGAGCGCACGCAGGCGCTGGGCATCGCCGCGGCCTGCGCCGACATGGTGGGCGCCGCCGAGGCCGCCTTCGCGCTGGCGATGGACTACGTGCGCACGCGCAGGCAGTTCGGCCGCACCATCGGCGAGAACCAGGCGCTGCGCCACCGCGCCTCGCAGATGTTCGTGGCGCTGGAGATGGCCCGCAGCATGGCGCTGGCCGCGGCCGTCGCTGCCGACGAGCCGGACGCCGCAGACGCTCGCGCCGACCTGTCGCGCGCGAAGCTCTCGGTCGGTCGCAACGCGCGCGCCGTCGCGCACGGCGCGATCCAGCTGCACGGCGGCGTCGGCATGACCGAGGAGTACGCGGTCGGCCACAGCCTGCGGCGCATTCACGTGATGGACCAGTGCTTCGGCGACGGCGACGCCCATGCGGCGCGGCTCGCGGCGCTGGCCTGAGAAGAGGATCCCCATGACGACCCCCATGATCTACCTCGACGGCCGCGGCGTGCCGCGCGACGAGGTGCTGCGCAACGCCCAGCAGGCCGCGGCCGGGCTGGAAGCGCTCGGCGTGCGCGAGGGCGACTGCGTCGCCCTGCTGCTGCGCAACGACTTCGCCTTCTTCGAGGTGCAGCAGGCGGCCAATGCCGTCGGCGCCTACGGCGTGCCGATCAACTGGCACGGCCAGGCCGAGGAGGTGCTCTACATCCTGGAGGACGCCCGCCCGAAGGTGCTGGTGGCGCATGCCGACCTGCTGGCGCCGATCCGCGCGCGCGTGCCGGCCGGCATCCAGGTGCTGGTGGTGCCCACGCCGCCGGAGATCCAGGCGCGCTACGGCGTCGACCCGGCGCTCGTGGCGCCGGCCGCGGGCGACCTCGAATGGGGCTCCTGGCTGCGGCGCTTCGAGCCGCTGGCCGCGCCGCCGCGGCGCAACCGCGCCACCATGATCTACACCTCGGGCACCACCGGGCACCCCAAGGGCGTCAGGCGCGAGGCTGCCACGCCCGAGCAGACCCAGGCCTACGTGGAGATGTTCGCCAGCGTCTACGGCCTGAAGCCCGGCGTGCGGGCGCTGGTCAGCGGCCCGCTGTACCACGCCTCGCCCAATGCCTACGGGCGTCAGGCGCTGCTGACGGCCGACGTGCTGGTGCTGCAGTCGAAGTTCGACCCCGAGGAGACGCTGGAGCTCATCGCCCGGCACCGCATCGAGAACGCCGTCATGGTGCCGACCATGTTCGTGCGCATGCTCAAGCTGCCGCGCGAGGTGCGCGAGCGCCACGACGTGAGCTCGCTGCGCTGGGTCACGCACACCGGCGCGCCCTGCCCGCGCGAGGTCAAGCAGGAGCTGATGGCCTGGTGGGGACCGGTGGTCTACGAGACCTACGGCGGCACCGAGGTCGGCACCGCCACGCTGGCCACCCCGCAGGACTGGCTGGAGCACCCCGGCTGCGTGGGCCGGCCGACGCCGGGCACGCAGATGGCCTTCTACGACGAGGCCGGCCGGCGCCTGCCCGAGGGCGAGATCGGCGAGATCTATGCCCGCGTGCCGGCCTACGCCGACTTCACCTACCTGAACCACGAGGAGAAGCGCCGCTCGGTCGAGCGCGACGGGCTGGTGAGCCTGGGCGACATCGGCTACATGAAGGACGGGCGCCTGTACCTGTGCGACCGCCGCTCGGACATGGTGATCTTCGGCGGCACCAACATCTACCCGGCCGAGATCGAGATGGTGCTCACGCAGTGCCCCGGCGTGAAGGACTGCGCCGTGTTCGGCATCCCCGACGAGGACTTCGGCGAATCGCTGGCCGCCGCCGTGGAGCCGATGCCCGGCGCCGAGCTGAGCGCCGAGCAGATCCGCGAGTACCTTCTGCCGCGCCTGGCGAAGTACAAGGTGCCCAGGCGCATCGACTTCCATGCCGCGCTGCCGCGCGAGGACAGCGGCAAGATCTTCAAGCGCCGCCTGCGCGAGCCGTTCTGGCAGAACGCCGGGCGCCGGATCTGAGGAGCGGCGCCATGGGCAAGTGGCTCACCGATCCGCAGCACCTGCGCTTCGAGGTCGAGGCGGGCGTGGCCCGCATCACGCTGGACCGGCCCGAGCGGCGCAACGCGCTGTCGTGGCCGCTGCTGCAGGAGCTGCGCGCGGCGCTGCTGGAGGCCGACGACCTGCGCGCGGTCGCCGCCATCGTCATCGAGGGCGCCGGGCCCGACTTCTGCGCCGGCTACGACATGAAGTCGGCCTACGCCCAGTACGCGGCCGAGGACGGCGCCGTGCTCGACTACCGCAGCGGCAACGCCAGCTTCGACGACGACGCCTGGAAGCTCGAGCGCTTCCAGGAGCTGCTGCGCACCGCCTTCGTGGTGCACAAGCCGGTGATCGCCAAGGTGCACGGCCACTGCGTGGCCGGCGGCACCGACCTGGCGCTGTACTGCGACCTGGTGATCGCCGCCGACGACGCGCGCATCGGCTTCCCGGCCACGCGCGCCATGGGCTCGCCGCCCAACCACATGTGGATCTACCACGTCGGTCCGCAGTGGGCCAAGCGCCTGCTGCTGACCGGCGACGTGGTCAGCGGCGCCGACGCCGCGCGCATCGGCCTGGCCGTGGCCAGCGTGCCGCCCGCGCGGCTGGAGGACGAGGTCATGGGCCTGGCACGGCGCATGGCCACCGTGGATGCCGAACTGCTGGCCGCGCACAAGCGCATCGTGAACCTGGCGCTGGAGCTGGCCGGCGCCGGCACGCTGGCGCGCCTGGCCGCCGAGACGGATGCGCGCGCGCATCTGTCGGGCGCCAAGAAGGCCTTCGATGCCGACGTGGCGGCGCACGGCTTCAAGGCCGCGGTGCGCCGGCGCGACGAGCCCTTCGGCGACGGCGTGGCCCGCCCGAGCTGGTAGGCCCGGAACAACACAAGGAGACACAAGCATGCCCCACACCGCCGCGCGCGCGCCGCGCCGCGCCCTCCTGGCCGCCGCCGCGGCCGCCCTCGCGCTGTGCGCGGGCGGCAGCGCACTCGCCCAGGACGCGCCCTTCCCCACCAAGCCGGTGCGCATCATCATCCCGACCGCGCCCGGCGGCAACCTCGACGTGCTGGCCCGGATCGTGGCCGCCAAGCTCAACGACCTCTGGGGCCAGCCGGTGATCGTGGAGTCCAGGCCCGGCGCCAACACCATCCTGGCCACGTCCTATGTCGCCAAGTCGCCGGCCGACGGCTACACGGCGCTGTTCACCATCAGCGGCTTCGTGCAGAACCTCGTGCTGCAGCCCAACCCGCAGTACAAGATGAGCGACCTGGCGCCGGTGTCGATCGTGGCGAGCTTCCCGATCGCGCTGGCGGCCAACGCCCAGCTGCCGGCCGACGACCTGGCCGGCGTCATCCGGCTGGCCAAGGCCGCGCCGGAGAAGTACAGCTTCGCCAGCTACGGCGTGGGCTCGGGCGGCCACATCATCGGCGAGGGCCTGAACCGCGCGGCCGGCGTGCGCATCAAGCACGTGGCCTACAAGGGCGAGGCGGCCTCCTTCCCCGACCTGGTCAGCGGCAACATCGGGCTGTCCTACGGCTCGACCGGCTTCTACGCCAACCAGATCGGCACGGGCAAGGTCAAGATCATCGCGGTGGCCTCGGCCAGCCGGCTGCCCACCTTCCCCAACGTGCCGACCTTCGCCGAGGCGGGCTACCCCGACATCAACCTGCCGGGCTGGGGCGCCATGTTCGTGCCGGCCGGCACGCCGGCGGCCGTGGTCGACAAGTACGTGGCCGCCGTGCGGCAGATCGTGCAGATGCCCGACGTGAAGGAGAAGATCCTGCAGTTCGGCTTCGTGCCCGTGGGCAACACCAACACCGAATTCGCGCACTTCCTGCAGGAAGACCTGCAGCGCTGGACCAAGATCGTGCGCGAGAACGACATCCGCCTCGAATGAGCCGCACCATGCAGGACAACCGCGTCACGCGCCTGCTGGGCTGCCGCCATCCGATCGTGCAGGGCGGCATGCAGTGGGTCGGCCGCGCGCCGCTGGCGGCGGCGGTGTCCAACGCCGGCGCGCTGGGCATGCTGGGCGCGCTCACGCAGCCCACGCCCGAGGCGCTGGCCGAGGAGATCGGGCGCTGCCGCGCGCTCACCGACCGGCCCTTCGGCGTGAACGTGACCATGCTGCCCACGGTCAACCCGCCGCCCTACGACCGCATCTTCGAGGTGATCGTGCGCGCCGGCATCCGGGTGGTGGAGACCGCCGGCAACGTGCCGGCCGAGCGCTTCGCCCAGCTGCGCGAGGCGGGCATCGTGGTCCTGCACAAGTGCACCTCGGTGCGCCATGCGCTGGCCGCCGAGAAGCGCGGCGTGGACATCGTGAGCATCGACGGCTTCGAGTGCGCCGGCCATCCGGGCGAGGACGACGTGCCCGGCCTGGTGCTGATCCCGGCGGCGGTCTCGGCGCTGTCGGTGCCGGTGATCGCCTCCGGCGGCATCGCCGACGGCCGCGGCATGGCCGCCGCGCTGGCGCTGGGCGCCGAGGGCGTGAACATGGGCACGCGCTTCGTCGCCACGCAGGAGGCCCAGGTGCACGAGCACATCAAGCAGGCGCTGCTGGCCGCGCGCGAGACCGACACGCGGCTGATCATGCGCACGCTGCGCAACAGCTCGCGCGTGCTGCTCAACCCGGTGTCCGAGGAAGTGCTGCGCCTGGAAGGGCGCGCGGGCGGCGCCGCCTTCGACGAGCTGCGCCCGCTGGTCAACGGCCAGCGCGGGCGCGCCGCGCTGGAAGCCGGCGACACCACCGGCGGCGTGATCTGGGCCGGCATGGTGGCGGGCCTGATCGACGACATCCCGACCTGCGCCGAGCTGATCGAGCGCATGGTCGCGCAGTGCCGCGAACGGCTGGCCGCGGCGGCCGCGCTGGCGGCGCCCTGAGCGGCGCATGGACACGCAGCCCACCCCCGCATCGCTGGCGCGCGCACTGTCGGGCGTGCTCGGCGCAGGCGAGGTGCTGTCGCTCGCGCGCCTGACCGGCGGGGCCACCAAGGCCACCTGGTCCTTCGACTGGGTCGGCGCGCACGGCCGCGAGCCGCTGATCCTGCAGCAGACCCCGCCGCGCGCGGCCGACCTGGCGCCCGGCGCGCAGCGCCCGCCCAAGCTCGACGCCGCGCAGGACGCCGCCGTCATGGACGCCGCGCGCGCGGCCGGCGTGCCGGCGCCGCGCGTGCGCCGCGTGCTCGCGCCGGACGACGGCCTGGGCTGCGGCTACGTGACCGACCGCGTCGCCGGCGAGACGCTGGGCCGGCGCATCGTGTCCGACCCCGCCTTCGACGCCGTGCGCCCCGCGCTGGCGGCGCAGGCCGGCGGGATCCTGGCGGCGATCCACCGCATGCCCGCGGGCGGCCTGCCCTTCCTGCAGCGCCTGCGCGCGGCCGACGAGCTGGCGGTCTACGCCGCGCTGCTGCGCGGCCACGAGCGCACGCATCCGGCGCTGGCCTGGGCGATCCGCTGGATCGGCGAGCGCCTGCCGCGCGAGGAACGCGCCGGCGTCGTCCACGCCGACTTCCGCACCGGCAACCTGATCGTCGACCCGGCGCAGGGCATCCGCTGCGTGCTCGACTGGGAGATCGCCCGCATCGGCGACCCGATGCACGACCTGGGCGTGCTGTGCATGCGCAGCTGGCGCTTCGGCGGCACCGGCGAGGCCGGCGGCTTCGGCAGCCGCGAGGCGCTGTACGCCGCCTACGAGCGCGCCGGCGGCGGCCGCGTCGATCCGGCGCGGGTGCGCTTCTGGGAGGCGATGTCCAACCTCAAGTGGGCCATCGCCTGCGTGCGCCGCGGCCTGGCGGGCACCGGCGGCGAGGGCAATGTGGAGCTGGCGGCCATCGGGCGCCGGCTCGAGGAGCCGCTGTGGGACTTCATGACGCTCGCCACCGCCAAGGAGTGAAACGCCCGTGCCTGCCTTCCTCCCCCCTGCCGAGGCGCTGCTCGCCTCCTGCGCCGCCGACCTGGAGCGCGACGTGCTGCCGGCGCTGGACGGCTACGCGCGCTTTCGCACGCGCGTGGTGATCAACGTGCTGCGCCTGCTGGGCCGCGAGCTGCGCCTCGCGCCGGACGCCGACGCCGCCGAGGCGCAGCGGCTGCGCGCCCTGCTCGGCGATGCGGGCGAGGACGCGGACCTGCCGGCGATGCGCGCCGCCCTCGCCGCGCGCATCGCCGACGGCGGCGCGGCGCTGGACGACCCGGCGCTCGTCGACCACCTGCGCCGCAGCCTGCACGAGGCGCTGGCGATCGACCACCCCGGCTGGACCGGCCCGGCTGGCTGAAATGAAACACCCCCCAAGCGGCTTCGCCGCTCCCCCCTCTCTCGCCTTCGGCGGGAGGGGGGCGCACCCAGCGGCCTGGCAGAGCCAGTTCCGCGGGTGCCCTGGCATGGCCTGCTCCGCGGCCTTCGGAGCGGAGAAGGGTGTTCTGTTCCGTAGGCTGCGGGTGGCGCGCAGCGCAATGGATGACTGACATGGACTACACCACGCTCGGCACCACCGGCGTGCAGGTCAGCCGCCTGTGCCTGGGCACGATGATGTTCGGCGCCCAGGGCAACACCGACGCGGCCGAGTGCACGCGCATCATCCACGCGGCGCTGGACGCGGGCATCAACTTCGTCGACACCGCCGACGTCTACGGCAACCGCGGCGGCACCGAGGAGATCGTCGGCCAGGCGCTGGCCGGCGCGCGGCGCCAGCAGGTGGTGCTGGCGACCAAGGGCCACTTCCCGATGGGGCCGCAGCCCAACCAGCGCGGCAACTCGCGGCGCTGGATCCGCCAGGCCGTGGAGGGCAGCCTGCGCCGCCTGCGCACCGACTGGATCGACCTGTACCAGCTGCACCGCCCCGACCCGGGCTGCGACATCGACGAGACGCTGGGCGTGCTCTCGGACCTGGTGCGCGAGGGCAAGATCCACACGATCGGCACCTCCGGCTTCGCGCCGGCCGGGCTGGTCGAGGCGCAGTGGACCGCACGCGAGCGCGTGCGCGAGCGCTTCGTCAGCGAGCAGCCCCAGTACTCGATCCTGGTGCGCGCGATCGAGGCCGAGCTGCTGCCCGCGGCCGAGCGCCACCGGCTCGGCGTGCTGGTCTGGAGCCCGCTGGCCGGCGGCTGGCTGGCCGGCAAGTACCACGCCGGAGAGCCGGCCGCCGAGAGCTGGCGCACGCGCTTCAACCCGGGCCGCTTCGACACCGCCTCGGACGAAGGCCGGCGCAAGGCCGCGGCGGTGGAGGCGCTGGCCGCCCTGGCGGCGCAGGCCGGCATGCCGCTGGTGCACCTGGCGCTGCGCTTCGTGCTGTCGCACCGCGCCGTGCACGCGGCCATCGTCGGGCCGCGCACGATGGAGCAGCTCCAGCAGCAGCTCGGCGCCGGCAGCGGGCGCCTGGACGACGCGCTGCTCGATGCGATCGACGCGGTCGTGCCGCCCGGCGCCACGCTCAACCCGGCCGACCTCGGCGTGCCGCCGCCCGCGCTGGCCGATGCGCGGCTGCGGCGGCGCACGGGCTGACCGCGCCTTGCCACGACAACGACAGGAGACACACGCCATGACCCATCCCACCCGCCGCGACGCGCTGGGCCTGCTCGGCGCCGCGCCCTTGGCCCTGGCCGGCCGCGCCCACGCGCAGGACGCGGCCCGCTGGCCGAACGCGCCGGTGCGCATCGTGATCCCGACCCCCGCCGGCGGCGCGCTCGACGGCACCGCGCGCCTGCTGGCCGAGCGCCTGGCTGCCGCCCTCGGCCAGCCGGTGGTGGTGGACAACCGTGCCGGCGCCAACGGCGCCATCGCCTATTCGCTCGTCGCCAAGGCGCCGCCCGACGGCCACACCGTGGTGCTCTCGCTCAGCAGCCTCGTGCTCACCCGCCTGATGGCGCGCTCGCCCGGCTACACGCTGCAGGAGCTGGCGCCGGTCTCGCTGGTGGCGATGCTGCCCAACGGCTTCGCCGTCTCGCGCCAGGTGCCGGCCACCAGCGTGAAGCAGTTCGTCGAGTGGGCGCGCACGCAGAAGGACGGCGTGGACTACGGCACCAGCGGCCCGGGCAGTTCGGCCAACATCCTGGGCAGCATGTTCGCGCAGGCGGCGGGCATCAACCTCGTGCACGTGCCCTTCAAGGGCGAGGCGCCGGCGATCCAGGCGGCGCTGGGCGGGCAGATCGCCGCCGTCATCAGCGCCACCGGCACGCTCTCCGCGCAGGCCCAGGCCGGCCAGATGCGGATGCTGGCCGTGGCGCTGGACAAGCGCCTGCGCGACTTCCCCGACGTGCCCACCTTCGCCGAGGCCGGCTTCCCGCAGGTCAGCCTGTCGGGCTGGTCGATGCTGGCCGCGCCGGCGGCCACGCCGCGGCCGATCGTCGAGCGGCTGTCCGCCGAGATCACGCGCATCGTGCAGTCCGACGACGTGGCCGCACGCATCTTCGCCTACGGCTTCCAGCCCGAGGGCGGCACGCCGCAGGCCGCGCAGCGCTTCCTGCAGGCCGAGTCCACGCGCTGGGCCGCGGCCATCCAGGCCACCGGCGTCACGATGGAGTGAGCTGCAGCCCGGCGCGCGCCCAGCGACGGCGCGCCAGGCGCCCGGTGCGCGAGAGCGTGACGAAGGCGTCGCGTCCCTGCGCACCGCCGAAGCAGATGTTGGTGGTCGAGCGGTCCGGCATCGGCACGCGCTCGACCAGCGCGCCCGCCGGGTCGATCACCGTGATGCCGGCGATGCCCGGCGCGCCGATGGTGGCGACGCAGACGTTGCCGCCGGCTTCCACCGCGAGCGAGTCGAACATGCAGTACGTGGGCGACGCGAACAGCATGTCGCCCGGCGTGAGCGCGGGCCAGCCGGCCAGCGCCAGCTCGCCCGGCGCGCTGACGGCGAAGCGCCACACGCGCGCCGTCACCGTCTCCGCCACGTACAGGTGGCGGCCGTCGGGCGACAGGCCGATGCCGTTGGGCGTGAGCATCGGGAACACCACCTCGCGGATCGCCGAGCCGTCGGCCTTCGCGTAGCAGATGCGCCCGCGCTCCAGCGCGTCGTGGCCCATCGAGCCGAGGTCGGTGAACCAGAAGCCGCCGTGCGCATCGAACACGATGTCGTTGGGGCTGGCCAGCGGCGTGCGGCCGGTGTGCTCGTACAGCCGCTCGACGCGGCCGCTGCGCAGGTCGATGCGCTCGATGCGCCCGCCCCCGTAGTCGGCCGCGCGGCCGTGCGGGTAACGCCCGCCGTTCGGGTCGGTGTGCCACTGCATGCCGCCGTTGTTGCACACGTAGCAGGCGCCGTCGGGCCCGAGGGCGGCGCCGTTGGGCCCGCCGCCCGGGCGCGCCACCTCCTCCACGCGGCCGTCCGGATGCCAGCGCGAGAGCCGGCCCGCGGCGATCTCCACGAACAGCACCGAGCCGTCGGCCAGCGCCACCGGCCCCTCCGGAAACTGCAGGCCCCCGGCCAGGATCTCCACCTCGTCTTGCTGCATGTCGATGCTCCTTTCTCTGCGTTCAGGCGCTGCGCCACTGCGGCGCGCGGCCCTGCGCGAAGGCCTGCGGGCCCTCGCGCGCATCCCCGTGGGACAGCACGCGCCGCGCGGCCTCGGCCGCCGCGGCGCGCAATGCGGCCTCGTCGGCGTCGAGCGCGCGGCGCGCCAGCGCCAGGCTCTCGCGCACCGCCAGCGGCGCGTTGGCCGCGATGCGCCCGGCCACGCGCAGCGCCTCGTCGCGCAGCTGCGCCGGCGGCACCAGGCGATTGACCAGGCCGAGGCGGCGCGCCTGCGCCGCCGTGATGGGCTCGCCGGTGGCGATCATCTCCAGCGCAACGCCGCGCGGCAGGGCGCGCGGCAGCCGCCAGACGCCGCCCGCCGTCGCCGCCAGGCCGCGCTGCACCTCGGGCAGCGCGAAGCGCGCGTGGCGCACCGCGATGGCGAAGTCGCAGGCCAGCACGAGTTCGAGCCCGCCGGCCACCGCGGCGCCGTTGACCGCCGCGATCCACGGCTTGGCGCGCCCCGCGAAGACGAAGCCCGCGAAGCCGCCCTCGGGCGTGGAGCGCCCGCCGGGCGCCGAGCCGGCCGCCAGTTCCTTCAGGTCGGCGCCGGCGCAGAAGGCCTGCTCGCCCGAGCCGGTGAGCACCGCGGCGCGGATGGCCGGGTCGGCCTCGATCGCCGCCACCACGTCCGCCATCGCACGCGCCGCCGCGGCGTCGATCGCATTGCGCGCCTGCGGCCGGTCGATCACCACCAGCGCGACGTGGCCGTGGTCGGTCCGCCGCACGGAGGCGGCCATGCCGCTCACGCCGCCGCTCCGGCGGCCCGCAGCGCGGCGATCTCGTCGTCGCCGAAGCCGGCCTCGCGCAGCACCGCGTCGGTGTGCTCGCCGATCGCCGGCGCGTGCGTGGGATGCGACTTCTGCGCGCCTTCCACGAGGAAGGGGGCGCTCACGGTCAGGCCCGTGCCCGGGATGCCCTCGCCCGGCACCAGGGCGCCGCATGCGCGCATCTGCCGGTCGTCCACCGCGTCCTCGCTGCGCGCGACCACGCCGACGGTCAGGCCCTCGGCCGCAAAGCGCTCGCTCCATTCGGCGCTCTCGCGGCCGGCGAACACCTCGTCGAGCAGCTCGCGCAGGGCCACGGCGTGGCGGCGGCGTTCGGCCACTTCGGCGAAGCGCGGGTCCTGCGCCAGCGCCGGGCGCTCGATGGCGCGCAGGAAGGCGGCCCAGTCGCGCTCCTCGGTCACCAGGCTCAGGATGAACCAGCGCCCGTCGCCGCAGCGGTAGAAGTTGGTGAGCGCGTTGCGCGGCGTGGTGCGCGGCTGGCGGTAGACGATGCGTCCGCCCACCAGCGCGCCCTGGATCGCCATGGCGTTGGCCCAGGCGCCGTTGGCCAGCAGCGAGGTGCTGACCATGCCGCCCTCGCCGGTGCGCTCGCGGCGGTACAGCGCGGTGGCGATGGCCGCGAACAGCGTGACGGCGGTGGGCTGGTCGCCCAGGCCGTTGGCGGGATTGGCCGGCGGCCCGTCGGCGTCGGGCCGGGTCAGGTCGGCCAGCCCGCTGCGCGCCCAGTAGGTGGTGGCGTCGAAGCCGGGCTTGGCCGCCTCGGGCCCGGTCTCGCCGTAGCCGGTGAGCGAGGCGTACACCAGCCGCGGGTTGAGCTCGCGCAGGCGCGCCCACGACAGGCCCAGGCGCTCGCGCACCGGCAGCGGGTAGTTGGTGATCAGCACGTCGGCGCCGCGCACCAGGCGGTGCAGCACGGCCTGGGCCTCGGGCTTCTTCAGGTCCAGCGCGATGGCGCGGCGGCTGCGCGCGCCCTGCATCCACAGGTAGTTGTGCGGCGAGTAGGCCAGGTTGGGGTTGAGCATGGTCTTGCGGAAGCCGTCGCCCTCGGGCACCTCGACCTTGACCACGTCGGCGCCGAAATCCGCGAGCAGCGTGGCCGCCGCCGGCCCGGCGATGAAGCTGGCCACGTCCAGCACCTTGAGTCCCTTGAACACGCTCATCTGCTTCCCCTTGTGCGATGTCTCAGACCTTGAACGGATCCCACTCCACGCGCCCCAGCGCGGCCCAGCGCCGCCCGCACAGCAGCAGCAGGCCCGCCGACAGCAGCAGCGCGAGCAGGTACAGCGCGCCCGGTGCCGACAGGCGCCCGGCCACCGTGCCCGCCAGCATCTGCCCGACCGGCATGGCGCCGTTGAAGGCCAGCAGGAACAGCCCGATCAGCCCGCCGCGCGCGGCCGGCGGCACGCGCCGGTGCAGCAGGGCGCTGGTGCCGGTGCCGACGAAGGAGACGCAGAAGCCCAGCACGACGAAGCAGGCCAGCGCCACCGCCGGCTCGGCCGTGCCGCCCAGCACGGCGAGCGCCGCGGCGCCGCTCCAGGGCACGACCAACAGCAGGCGCCGCACGACGGGCTCGATGTGGCGCGAGGACAGCAGCACCGCCGCCACCAGTGCGCCGCCGCCGGCGGCGGCGAAGAAGCGCCCCGTCCAGCGCGGCGCGTCGCCGTAGACGGTGCCGGCCAGCACCGGGATCAGCGTCTGGTAGGCGCTCACGCACAGCGCCACGCAGGTCACCAGCGGCAGCAGCAGCGTGCCCAGCCGGTCGCTGCGCACGAAGCGCCAGGCCATGCGCAGGCCGCCGCCCTCGCGCGCATGCGGGCCGGCCGCGCCGGGCGGCGGCGGCAGCCGGGCCACGCACGCGAGCATGAAGCCGGTGGCCGCGGCAGCGAGCGCGAAGGCCCAGGCCGGGCCCAGCGGCTCGAACATCATGGCCGCCAGGCCGGGGCCGAGCGTGCGCGCCAGCAGGAAGGCCACCGTGTTGAGCGCGATCGCGCTGGACAGCTGCTCCGCCCCGCGGGCCATGTGCATCAGCAGCAGCTGCCGCGAGGGCACCTCCATGCCGGCCAGCACGCCGCGCACGGCCGCCGCGCCCAGCAGCAGCGCCAGCGGCAGCGCGCCGGCCAGGGCCGCCGCCCACAGGCCGAGCGCCACCGCCGCCGCGCCGCACAGCACCGCCAGCGTGATGCGCCGCGCGTTGCCGGCGCCGAGGCGCGCGCTCAGCAGCGGCGTGACGACCACGCCCGGGCCGTACAGCAGCACGTTGAGCAGGCCCAGCATCGCCGGCGACCGCGTGGCCTGCCACACCAGCAGGTTCAGCGTGATGTCCAGCACCCAGCTGCCCAGTATGGAGACCAGCTGGCCGACCAGGTAGAGGCGGGTCGAGCGGCCTTCGAGCGCGGGAAACCAGTGGCCGGCCACGCGCGCCCTGCCCCCGCGCCTCAGGCCGCCAGCGACTGCTGCTCGGAGATCGGCACACCGTCGTTCATCAGGTCGCAGTACTCGGTCATGCCCAGCACGCTGCGGCCTTCGCAGGTGTATTCGGTCAGGCTCTCGGTGATACGCGTGTAGGTGCGCCAGTCGCCCGCGCCCACCTTGCGGTGGCGCAGCGGCACGGTGGTGAGGACGCGGCCCTGCAGCTCGTAGGTGCGCTGCGCGGTCGTGACCCAGGCCGTGAGGCCCTGCGGATACCACTGCGCGTCGTAGCGCGTCTCGATGCGCCCGTCGATCACCGGCTCGTACACGCCGCCGCGCAGCACGTTGCCGCTGATCCGGTCGGGGCCGCCCTCGGGCCGGCCCTTGATCGACAGCAGGATGCCGAAGTCGCGCGAGAAGGTGATGGGCAGCCACTTGTACCAGAAGAAGCTGTGCCAGTGCCGCGGCCCCCAGGACTTGTCGCGGTAGCCGGTGCCGCCGCTGAAGGGGTGGCGCACGCCGTCGACGGTGATATGCCCTTCGACCGCCATGTTCTGCTCGGTGTGGCCGCGGTAGACGGCATGCTCGGGGTCCAGCTCGATGGGCTGCCCGTCGGGCCCGACGATCTCGCCGCCGTGCATCGGCGAGACGCCCTCGAAGTCCAGCTCGATCTCGGCCGGGCGCTTGGGGTAGCGCTTGAAGGCGCTGCTCGGGTCGGCCATGGCGAGCGGGTCGTCCATGATCAGCAGCTCGCCGCGGTAGCGCACCCGGTGGTGCCTGAAGGGCTCGAGCACCTCGAAGCGCATGCCGGCCGCGTCCATCGCGTCGTTGCCCGTGATGGCCGGGCGCGAGAACATGAAGCCCACGCGCCCGTCGGGCAGGTAGACGCAGCAGCTCATCTCGGCATGCCCCTCATTGGGCCGGTTGCCGATGCGCACCCAGGCGCCGATGCGGCGCGCCGAGTCGAAGGCGTTGAAGTACATGCTCTCGTTGTAGTTGCCCACGGGCTCGGGCGGATGGGTGTATTCGTCGCGCGGGTCCAGGCGCAGGGTGGTGCCGGGGGGCATGTACATGGAGGCTTCCTTTCAGTGGTCGGCCAGTTCGAGCCTGGCGATCTGGTTGCGGTGCACTTCGTCGGGGCCGTCGGCGATGCGCAGCCCGCGCGCCTGCGCGTAGGAGCGCGCCAGGATGAAGTCCTTCGACAGGCCGGCGGCGCCGTGCGCCTGGATGGCCCAGTCGATCACCTGGCAGGCCATCGCGGGCGCGGCGACCTTGATCATGGCGATCTCCTTGCGCGCGCCCTTGATGCCCACGGTGTCCATCTTCCAGGCGGCGTGCAGTGTGAGCAGGCGCGCCTGGTCGATCAGCACGCGCGCCTGCGCGATGCGCTCCATCGTCACGGTCTGGCCGGCCAGCGGCCGGCCGAAGGCCACGCGCGCCTTGGAGCGAGCGCACATCAGTTCCAGGCAGCGCTCGGCGCGGCCCACCAGCCGCATGCAGTGGTGGATGCGGCCGGGGCCCAGGCGCCCCTGCGCGATCTCGAAGCCGCGGTCCTCGCCGAGCAGGATGTTCTCCACCGGCACGCGCACGTTCTCGTAGAGCACCTCGGCGTGGCCGTGCGGCGCGTCGTCCCAGCCGAACACGTCGAGGTTGCGCACGACCTGCACGCCCGGCGTGTCGCGCGGGATCAGCAGCATCGACTGCTGGCGGTGCTTGTCGGGGTTGGCCGCGTTGGTCTTGCCCATGAAGACGATCAGCTCGCAGCGCGGGTCGGCGATGCCCGAGGTCCACCACTTGCGGCCGTTGACCACGTAGTGGTCGCCGTCGCGGCGGATCTCGGCCTCGATGTTGGTGGCGTCGGACGAGGCCACGCCGGGCTCGGTCATCGAGAAGCAGGAGCGGATGCGCCCGTCCAGCAATGGCCGCAGCCAGCGTTCCCGCTGCGCCGGCGTGCCGTAGCGCGCCAGGATCTCCATGTTGCCGCTGTCGGGCGCCGAGCAGTTGAAGACCTCCGGCGCCATCGGCGAGCGGCCCATGATCTCGGCCAGCGGCGCGTACTCGCGGTTGGAGAGGCCGGCGCCGTGCTCCGCGTCGGGCAGGAACAGGTTCCACAGTCCCTCGGCGCGGGCGCGCGCCTTGAGCGGCTCGAGCTGCTCCGGCCGGCCTTCGGCCGGGTACACGTGTTCGTCCATGAAGCGCGCGAGCCGCTCGATCAGCGCGCGCGCGCGGGGCGTGTGTTCAAAGTCCATCGCGCTGCTGGAAGTGAAGCGGCAGGCCGGGCCGCGGCCAGGCCGCGGCGGCCAGCCGGCCGGTCGATGACAGGGTGACGAAGGCGGTGCGCAGGTCCGCGCCGCCGAAGCACAGGTTGGTGGCGAAGCGGTCCGGCATCGGCACGTGCTCGACCGCGTCGCCCGAGGGCGAGACGACCGTGATGCCGCCGTCGTGCAGCGTGGCCACGCAGATGCGGCCGTCGGCCTCGACGGCCAGCGAATCGAACATCCGGTAGCCCGGCAGCCCCGCCACCAGGGTGCCGCCGTGGGGCGCGGGCGAATCGGGCGCGCGCGCGATGCGGCCCGGGCCGGCGATGTCGAAGGCCCACAGGCGCCCCGGGCCGGTCTCGGCCACGTACAGGCGGCGGCCGTCGGGCGACAGCCCGACGCCGTTGGGGGTGGTCATCGGGTGGATCACCTCGCGGCACTCGCTGCCGTCGATGCGCGCCCAGCAGATCGCGCCGTGGTCCATGTCGCGCGCACGGCGCTTGCCCAGGTCGGAGAACCACAGGCCGCCGTCGGCGTCGAACACCAGGTCGTTCGGGCCCTTCAGCGGCGCCTTGTCGCTGTGGGTGTAGAGCGTGCGCACCGCGCCGCCGGCGAGGTCCACGCGCACGATGCGCCCGCCGGCGTAGCCCGCGGGCTGCAGCCCCGGGTGCAGCGTGCCGTCCGCATGGCGGTGCCACTCGTAGCCGCCGCCGTCGCAGACGTAGCAGGCGCCGTCGGGGCCGAGGGCCGCGCCGTTGGGCCCGCCGCCGATGTCCGCGAGCACCTCGCAGCGGCCGCCGGGCGCCACGCGCGTGAGGCGGCCGGCGGCGATCTCGACCACCAGCACCGAGCCGTCGGCCAGCGCCACCGGCCCTTCGGGAAACGCCAGGCCTTCGGCGAGGATGTCGATCTTCATCGGGGTGCTGCTCTCCTGAACCATCGCGAACACGCGCCTACAGGCCGAGGTAGGCCGCACGCACGTCGGGATGCGCGGCGACCTCGGCCGCCGGCCCGTGCATCACCACCTGGCCGTTCTGCAGCACGTAGGCACGGTCGGCGGCGCCCAGCGCCATCTCGGCGTTCTGCTCGGCCAGCAGCACCGCGACGCCGGTGGCGCGCACGTGCCGCACGAAGGCGGCGATCTCCTGCACCACCAGCGGCGCCAGGCCGAGCGTGGGCTCGTCCAGCATCAGCACGCGCGGGCGCGCCATCAGCGCCCGGCCGATCGCCAGCATCTGCTGCTCGCCGCCGGACAGGGTGCCGGCGCGCTGCAGCCGGCGCTCGCGCAGGCGCGGGAACCAGCCGTACACGCCCTCGCGCTGCTCGGCGCGCCGCGCCAGGTCGCGGCCGAGGTCGCCCAGGTCGAGGTTCTCCTCGACGTTCAGCTCGGGGAACACGCGCCGCCCTTCGGGCGACAGTGCCAGGCCGGCCTCGATGCGCTGGCGCGTGGCAAGCGCATCGAGGCGCCTGCCGTGCAGCTGCAGGCCGGCGTCGGCGTGCGGCACCAGGCCGAGCAGCGCATTGAGCAGCGAGGACTTGCCCGCCCCGTTGGCGCCCACCAGCGCCACCACCTCGCCGCTGCGCACCTCGAGCGCGACGCCGTCGAGCGCCAGCGTGGCGCCGTAGCGCACCGACAGGCACGCCACCTGCAGCGCCGGCGTCATGCGGGCACCTCCTCGGCGCCCTGCCGCTGCGCGTGCGCGCCGCCCAGGTAGGCATCGATCACCGCCGGCATGCGCGCCACCGCCTGCGGCGTGCCGTCGGCGATCTTCACGCCGTGGTGCAGCACCACCACGCGGTCGACCAGCGCCATCAGCATCTTCAGGTTGTGGTCCACCACGACCAGCGTGAAGCCCTTGTCGCGCAGGCCCGAGAGCACGCCCGCCAGGCGCGTGGCCTCGACGTGGTTGAGGCCGGCGGCCGGCTCGTCGAGCAGCAGCACGTCGGGCCCGGCGGCCAGCGCCATCGCCACGCCCAGCAGCTTCTGCTCGCCGTAGGGCAGGTTCGCCGCGACCTCGTCGCGCCGCGCCAGCAGGCCCACCTCGGCCAGGCAGCCGAGCGCGTGGGCCATGCGCTCGCGTTCGCGCTCGCGCCAGGCGCGGGTGCGCAGCAGCGCGCCGGCCAGGCCGGCGGGCCGGTGCATGTGGCTGGCGATGGCCATGTTCATCGCCACCGTCTGGCCCGCGCACAGCGCGGTCTGCTGGAAGCTGCGCACCACGCCCAGCCGCGCCACGCGGTGCGGCGCCTGGCGCGCGATGTCCTGGCCGAAGCCGCGGATGCTGCCGGCGCTGGGCGGCAGGAAGCCGCTGAGCATGCTCAGCAGCGTGGTCTTGCCCGCGCCGTTGGGGCCGATCAGGCCGACGATCTCGCCGGCGCGCACGGCGAAGGAGACGTCCTGCACCGCCTTGAGCCCCTTGAAGTGCCGGCTCGCGCCCGCGAGTTCGAGCACGGTGGCCTGGCGCGGCGTGCGCGGCGCCACCGGCGCCGGCTGCGGCCAGGCGCGCGCGCCCCGCGCCGCCAGGCGCCGCGCCATGGCCGGGCGCGCCGCGAGCCAGCCGACCAGCCCGCCGGGCAGCACGCGCACCACCACCAGCAGCATCGCCGCGAAGGCGGCGAAGTTCAGGTCGCCGAGGAAGCGCAGCCACTCCGGGATCACGGCGAACAGCATGCCCCCGAGCATCGGCCCGACGAGCGTGGCCTTGCCGCCGAGGATCACGCCCAGGATGCCGGTGGCCGAGTAGCCCACGCCCAGCAGCGAGGGCGAGAGCACGAACACCTTGGGGATCAGCAGCCCGCCCGCGAACGAGGCCACCGCGCCCGACAGCGCAACGTTGAGCACGCGCGAGCGCGCGCTGGCCACGCCCAGCGACTCGGCCAGCGCGGGCGCCTCGCGGATCGCCGTCCAGGCGCGGCCGGTGGCGCTGTCGCGCAGGTTGCGCAGCAGCACGAACACCACCGCCAGCGAGGCGCCGACCACGAACAGGTAGCCCTGCTGCGCGTTCCAGCCGAGCCACGCCGGCAGCGGCAGCGGCGCCGCGTTCACCATCAGGCCCATCGGGCCGCGCGTCACGTCGACCCAGTTCATCACCAGCAGCACCAGGATCTCGGCCACCACCAGCGTGGCGATGGCGAAGTAGGCGCCGCTCAGCCGCGCCGAGACCACGCCGATCAGGCCGCCCAGCAGCAGCCCGGGCAGCAGGCCCAGCGGCAGGCAGGCCCAGTAGTTCCAGCCGTAGCGGGTGACCAGCACGCCCACGGTGTACGCACCGAGCCCGAGGAAGGCCGCGTGCCCGAAGCTGACGTAGCCGAGCTGGCCGAAGGTGACCGACACCGCCAGCACGAAGATCGCGAGCACGCCGGCGTAGGCCGCCACGTCCAGCAGGTAGGTCGAGGAGAGCGCGGCGGCCAGCAGCGCCGCGGCCGCCATGCCCAGCAGCACGTCGCGCAGCGTGCGGCTCACCGCGCGCCTCCCGCCAGCCCCTGCGGCCGCACCAGCAGCACGACCAGCATCAGCGAGTACACCGTCATCGCGGCCAGCCCCTCCTCCATCGCCAGGCCGAGCAGCGCCTCGGCCACGCCCACGCCCAGCGCGCACAGCACGGCGCCCGCGGCGCTGCCCAGCCCGCCGAGCACCACGATCACGAAGGCCTTGATGAGGACGGCCTGGCCGAGCATCGGCGAGTAGGAGGCGATCGGCGCCAGCAGCGCGCCGCCGAGCCCGCCCACCGCCGCGGCCAGCACGAAGGCGCGCGTGCCGACCGAGCGGACGTCGATGCCCACCACGCGCGCCGCGTGCTCGCTCTGGGCCAGCGCGCGCATCTCCACGCCGAAGCGCGTGCGCCGGGCCAGCTGGTCGAGCAGCGCCAGCGCGGCGATGCTGGCCCCGATGACGAACAGCCGCTGCGCGGTGAGGCCGACGCCGGCCAGGTCGATGCGGCCCGCGAGCCCGTCCACCCGCGCCGGCGCCGGCCCCCAGACCGAGAGCACGGCCTGGTTCACCAGCACGCCCACCGCGAAGGTGGTCAGCAGGATGTCGGTGCGTCCGTCGGCTCGGCGCAGCAGCGGCGACACCGCCAGCGCGTCGAACAGCCAGCCGGCGAGCGCCCCCACCGCCATCGCCAGCGGCACGGCGGCCAGGTAGGGCAGGTGCAGGCGCTGCGTGGCGAGCACCACCGTGAGCGCACCCAGCATCACCACCTCGCCGTGGCCGAAGTTGATGATGTGCAGCACGCCGAAGGCCAGCGTGAGCCCCAGCGCGATCAGCGCGTAGCCGAAGCCGACCGACAGGCCGTTGAGCAGCTGCTGCAGCAGGACCTCGCTCATGGCAGGGCAGGCAGTGCGGTCTTCAGTCGCCGACGACGATCCGGCCGTCCTTGACGGTCAGCGCGACCCACTTGTCCGAGGTGGCCTGGTTGCCCGGGAAGCGCAGCGGCCCGCGCGGCGAATCCCAGGTGCCCTGGCGCAGCGTCGCCGCGAGCTTGGCGGTGTCGCTCGCCGTGCCGGCGGCGCGGATCGCCTGGCCCAGCACCCAGATGCTCTCGAAGCCCAGGAAGTCCACCTTGCCCGGCGGCGCCTTGAACTTCGCCTCGTAGGCGGCGACGAACTTGCGGTTGGTCTCGGTGTCCATCGTCGGCGCCCAGATGTCGAGCGTGAAGGCGCCCTCGGCCGCCGGGCCGGCCACCTGGATCAGCGCCGGCGTCACCGAGCCCGGCAGGATGCAGCGCCGGGCCTGCACGCCCGCCTCGGCCAGGGTGCGCAGCAGGTTGCCGCCCTGCTCGGGCGCCGAGAAGGCCATGCAGACGACGTCGGGGTTGGCCGCCTTCACGCGCGAGGCGAGCGTGCTGAAGTCGGTCTGCTTGAGGATCTCGTACAGCTCGGTGGCGACCACGGCGCTGCCGAAGGCGCCCTTCATGTCGGCGATGATCGAGCGGCCGTAGTCGCCGTTCTCCACCACCACCGCCAGGCGCTGCGGGCGCACCTTGTCCTTCAGGTACTTGTTGAACACCTCGCCGTCGGTGGCCACCAGCGGGTTGAAGCGGAACGCGCGGTCGTACTGGGTGATCTGCGGCGCCTTGGTCACGGCCGCGAGGAACATCGCGCCGCCCTGCTGCGCCACCTGCATCACGCCCAGCGAGACCGCGGTGTTGATGGCGCCCACCACCACCGGCACCTTGTCTTCGCCGACCAGCTTGCGCGCGGCGGCCACGCCGTCGGCGGGCTGGTAGTTGTCGTCATAGACGATCAGCTCCATGCGGCGCCCGTTCAGCACGCCGCCGCCGGCGTTGAGCATCTCCGCCGCCAGCTGCGCGCCGTTGCGCCCCTGCTGGCCCAGCATGGTCTTGATCGGGTAGAGCACGCCGATGCGGACGTCCTGCGCCCAGGCCGTGCCGGCCAGCACCGAACCCAGCACCAGGGCGGCGGCCGCGCCCCGGCGGACGAACGAAAACAAGCTGCGCATCATGTCTCCTTAATGGTTCTACCATTAGAATTCCAAGCCGCGGCGGACGCAAGGGGGAAAGTACCGAGCCCCCGCGCAGCGCCCCCGGGGCGCCCCTCAGGACGGCACGCGCAGCCAGGCCTTGCCCACCGTCGCGCGGCCTTCCAGCGCGGCCAGCGCCTCGGGCGCCTGCGCGAAGTCGAAGGGCTGGCCCGGCATGAGCCGGATGCGGCCCTGCGCGTGCCAGCCGTACACCTCGCGCGTGAGCTGCGCGGCCAGCGCGAGGTCGCGCTTGCGCACCTCGCCCCACAGCACGCCGACCGCGCTGGCGTTGTGCAGCAGCAGCCGGTTGGCCGGCAGCGGCGTGAGCGTGCCGCCGGCGAAGCCGATCACCAGGTAGCGCGCGCCGAAGGCCAGGCAGCGCAGGCTCTGCGCGCCCACCTCGCCGCCCACGGGGTCGTAGATCACGTCGGCGCCGCCCGGCGCGGCACTGCGGAAGGCGTCGACCCAGGCCGGGTCGGCGTAGTCGAGCGCGGCGTCGGCGCCGGCGTCGAGGCAGGCCTGCCGCTTGCGTTCGCTGCCCGCGGTGGCGATCACGCGCGCGCCCAGGAGCCGGCCCAGCTGCAGCGCCGCGCTGCCCACGCCGCCGGCGGCGGCATGCACCAGCAGCGTCTCGCCCGGCGCGAGCCGGCCGGCCACGCGCAGTGCGTACAGCGAGGTCGGGTAGTTGCTGCGCAGCGCCAGCGCGTCGCCCGCGTCCATGCCCCCGGGGATGGCGACGGCCTCGGCGCGCGGCACCAGCGCGTACTGCGCGAAGCCGCCCTGGCGCGAGGAGCTGGCGACGCGCGTGCCCACCGGGATCTCGCCGCCCTCGCCCGCGACCACCGTGCCTACCACCTCCGAGCCCGGCGTGAAGGGCAGCGGCGGCTTGACCTGGTACTTGCCGCGCACGATCAGCGTATCGCCGAAGGCCAGGCCGGCGGCCTCCACGCGCACCAGGTACTGGTCGGGGCCGGGCCGCGGCACCTCGACGTCGCGCAGCTGCATGCGGCCCGCTTCGGTGATTTCCTCGACGCGCCAGGCGCGCATGGTGCGGGGGATGCCGCTCACCGGGCCTCCTCCGCGCCGGCCTGTTCCGCCGCCTGCCAGCCGGCCTGCGCGGTGGCCTCCACGCGCGCCGCCACCTGCGCCGCGCGGCTGTTGGCGGCATTGCCGTCGAGCGCGCGGCGGGCCACGCCCTGCTGGATCGCGGCGAGCCGGAACATGTTGAAGGCCATGTGGTAGCTCCAGTGGGGGATGTCGTGCCGTTCGCCGCCGCGGGCGCGCCCGTAGTCGGCGACGTGCTCGGCCTCGCTCGGGATGCCCTCGGGCAGCGGGTCGAGGCCGGCCAGGGTGCGGTGCGTGCCCAGCTGCAGGCGCCAGGACAGGCAGTGGTAGGCGAAGTCCACCAGCGCGTCGCCCAGCGTGGCGAGCTCCCAGTCGAGCACCGCCACGATGCGCGGCTCGCTCGGGTGGAACACCAGGTTGTCGAGGCGGAAGTCGCCATGCACCAGCGCCGTGCCCTCCTGCGGCGGCACGTGCGCGGGCAGCCAGTCGATGAGGCGCTCCATGGCGTCGATGCGGCGCGTCTCGCTGGCACGGTACTGGCGCGTCCAGCGCTCGAGCTGGCGCGCGATGTAGCCGCCCTCGCGCCCGAAGCCCTCGAGCCCGCGCGCGCGCCAGTCGAGGCCGTGCAGCGCCGCCATCACGCGCGCCATCTCGGCGTAGTGCGCGCGGCGCTGCGCGGGCGCCATGCCGGGCAGGGTCTGGTCGGTGAGGATGCGGCCCTCGGCGAAGTCCATCAGGTAGAAGCTGCTGCCGATCACCGCCGGGTCCTCGCACAGGACGCGGGCGCGCGGCACCGGCACGGCCGAGCCCTCCAGCGCCCGCAGCACGCGGTACTCGCGCTCCACCGCGTGCGCCGAGGGCAGCAGCGTGCCGGCGGGCTTGCGCCGCAGCACCAGCCGGTGCGCGCCGGCGTCCACGAGGAAAGTCGGGTTGGACTGGCCGCCCTCCACGCGCCGCAGCTGCAGCGCGCCGTCGAAGGGGCCGACCTCGCGGCGGATGAAGGCGTCGAGCGCGGCGGTCTGTTCGTGGGAATCCGGCACCTGGCGTCTACGGAGAAATCCGTACTTTCGATGGTTGAACCAATGAGATACTAACGCATTCCACCGCAATGACAACAGGAGACACACCATGGCCATGAGCCGTCGCGATGCGATCGCCGCAGCGCTGGGCACGCTGGGCGCCGGCGCGTTCGACCTCGCCGGCGCGCAGGCGCCGACCTTCCCGTCGCAGCCCGTGCGCTTCATCATCCCCACGCCGCCGGGCGGCGGGCACGACACGATGATGCGGCTGGTCGGCCAGAAGCTCACCGACGCGTGGGGGCAGCCGTCCATCGTCGAGTCCAAGCCGGGCGCCAGCGGCGCCATCGCCGCCACCACGGTGGCCCAGGGGGCCGCCGACGGGCACACGGTGCTCATCGGCTACAGCGCGCTGATCAGCAACACCGTGCTGCTGCCCAAGACCGGCTACCGGCTGGAAGACCTGCGGCCGGTATGCATGCTCGCGCTCACGCCGATCGCCATGGGCATCCGCGAGAGCCTGCCGGTGAGCACGCTCAAGCAGTACGTGGCGCTGGCCAAGACGCGCCCGGGCAAGCTCTCGTACGGCTCCTACGGGCCGGGCTCGGGCGGCCACTTCGTCGGCGAGCTGTTCAACATGGCCGCCGACATCGACACCGTGCACGTGCCCTACAAGGGCGAGGCGCCGGCGCTGCAGGACCTGCTGGCCGGCCAGATCGACGCGGCCTTCACCTCGGTGGGCGGCGTGAGCCGCTACCCGGGCAGGATCAGGCCGCTTGCGCTGGCCAGCGCGACGCGCTTCGCCGGCTACCCCGACGTGCCGACCTTCGCCGAACTGGGCTACCCCGCGGTCGACATGCCCGGCTGGGCCGGCGCCTTCGTCCCGGCGAAGACGCCCGACGCGGTGGTGAAGAAGCTCACCGCCGAGCTCACCCGCATCACCATGCTGCCGGACGTGCGCGCCAAGCTGGTCGAGCTGGGCTTCGAGTCGGTGGACTGGAGCCCGCAGAAGACCAGCCAGTTCATGAAGGACCAGCTCGCGCTGGTGCGCAAGCTGGTCGACTCGGGCCGCGTGAAGCTCTGAATCCGGCGGCGGCCCGCGCCGGCGGGCCGCCGTCTCGGAAGGTTCGCGCCTTCTCAGCCCAGCAGCGCGCGGCCGTTGGCCAGCACCTGCACGTCGCGCTCCTGCACGCGGGCGCGGAAGGCGACCTCCTCGGCGCCCAGGCGCCAGCACTCCAGCAGCAGCGTCTCGCCCGGGTAGACCGGCGAGGTGAGGCGCGCGCGGATCGAGCGCAGGCGCGCCGCGTCGTGGCCGCAGCAGCTGGCCAGGATGCCGCGGCAGGCGTTGCCGTAGGTGGCCAGCCCGTGCAGGATCGGCCGCGGGAAGCCGGCCTTGGCCGCCACGGCCGGATCGACGTGCAGCGGGTTGATGTCGCCCGACAGCCGGTACAGCAGCGCCGCGTCGGCGCGCGTGGGCAGCGCCAGCGCGATGTCCGGCGGGCCCGCGGGCGGCTCGGGCGCAGCGGGCGCCGGCGCGTCGCCGCCGCCGTGCCTGGAGAAGCCGCCGTCGCCGCGCAGGAACAGCACCTGCTCGACGGTGGCGACCAGGCCGCCGTCGGCCTCGTCGGCCAGGGTCTTCTCCACATGCATCACCGCGCCCTTGCCCTCGCCCTTGTCGACGATGCGCACCACGCGGCTCTCGCCGACCAGCGTGGCGGCGCCGGGCAGCGGCCGGTGCAGCACCACCGACTGCTCGCCGTGCACCAGCCGCACGAAGTCGATGCCGAGCTCGGCGCGCTCGCGCATCCAGAAGCCCGGCGAGGCCAGCACGGCAGCCATGGTGGGCACCGCCGCCAGGTCCTTCTCGTACACGTAGCGCAGCTCGTTCGCGTCCAGCGGATCGGCGCCGAAGCCCACGCCCAGGGCGTAGAGGATGCTGTCCCTGGCGGTGTACGCATGGCGCACCGGCCCCGAGCGCCAGGCCCGGGTCTTCTCGTAGTCGATCATGTCGGCTCCTGTCTTGCGGGCCAGCGGAAGGCCGCGGGCTCCTTGGCGGCGAAGCGGCGCACCGCCTCGCGGAAGTACGCGCTCGAGCCGGCGATGGCCTGCGCGCCGGCCTCCATCTCGAGCAGGGTCGGCAGGTCGCTGTGCAGCGTGGCGGCCAGCGCCGCCTTCGACAGGCTGAACGCGGTGGGCGAGCTGCCCTCGAAGGCCTGCGCCAGCGCCAGGGCGCGCGGCATCAGCGCCTCGGGCGGCAGCGCCTCGAGCGCGATGCCCATGCGCACCGCCTCCTCGGCGCCGAACTCGCGCGCCGAATAGATCAGCTCGCGCGCGCGCGGCAGGCCCACCGCGCGCGGCAGCGTGTACCAGGCGCCGACATCGGGCACCAGGCCGATGCGGTGGAACACCATGGCCAGGCGCGCGCGCTGGCTCACGAGCACGATGTCGGCCCACAGCGCCATGCTCAGGCCGGCGCCGAAGGCCACGCCGTCGACGGCGCACACCAGCGGCTTGTCGAAGGCGGCGAAGCGCTCGGCCAGCTCGCGGTAGCGCGCCATGCCGGCGCGGCGCTCCTCGACGGTGCGCTGCGTGCCCTCGCCCATGCCCTTGACATCGCCGCCGGCGCAGAAGTCACCGCCGGCGCCGGTCAGCACCAGCGCGCGCACGGCGTCGTCCGTGCGCAGCTCGCGCAGCAGGCCCGACAGGCGGTCGGTGGTGGCCGCGTCGATGGCGTTCTTGAAGCCGGGGCGCGACAGCGTGAGCACCGCTACGCCGCCGATGCGCCCCTGCAGGACCGTCTCGCCACTCATCTCAATGCCCTGCGACGCAGTTTTCCGTTCGGTCCGCACGGGATGCAGTGCGGCCCGCCGCTCGCTCCGAAGGCCGCGGAGCAGGCCATGCGGGAACATCCGCGGAACCGGCTTCGCCGGGCCGCAGGATGTGCCCCCTGGAGGGGGTTGGCGAAGCGGAACGCAGTCCGCGGAGACTGGGGGTGCTCCATATCAGAGACTGATGTGGAAGCCGCCGTTGACGCCGAGATGTTGCCCGGTGACGTAGCTCGCGCCGTCCGACAGCAGGTACACCACGCTCTTGACCACCTCCTGCGGCGTCGACCAGCGGCCCAGCGGGATCTGCGCCAGCATCTGGTCGCGGAACTTCTCGCCGCGCACCACCTCGGTCATCGGCGTCTCGACCACGCCGAAGCAGATCGAGTTGGTGCGGATGTTGTAGCGGCCCCATTCGCGCGCCGCCGTCATCGTCATGCCCAGCAGGCCGGCCTTGGCGGCGGCATAGTTGATCTGGCCGATCGATCCCTTGCGGCCCGCGTCCGACGAGATGTTCACCACCGAGCCGCCGCTGGTGTCGCCGCCCTTGGCGCGCTCGATCATGTGGCGGCCGGCCGCGCGCATCCAGTAGAAGGAGCCGGTCAGGTGCACGTCGATGACCTCCTGCCACTGCGCGTCGGTCATCTTGTCGATCATGGCCGGGCGGATGATGCCGGCGTTGTTCACCAGCCCGTGCACGGCGCCGAAGCGCGCGACGGCGTCGGTCACCGCGCGGTCGGCCACGGCCGGGTCGGCCACGCTGCCCTGCACGCCCATGGCACGGTCCGAGGGCAGCGCCTCGAGCGTGGCGGCCAGGGTCTCGCCGTTGAGATCCACGGCCACGACGTTGGCGCCGAGGGCGGCGGCAGTCTCGGCGATGCCACGGCCGATGCCCTGGCCGGCGCCGGTGACGACGATGGTGCGCCCTTGCAGGCTGACGATGGGTTCCACGTGCTGCTCCTGTTTTGATGTACGATGGTTGAACCAATGATATTCTAAGATCCAAACTTCAGCCGGAGCAACCGAATGACCATCCATCGCAAGGCCTGCATCGCGGGCGCCTACGAGCACCCCACGCGCAAGGCGCCGGACAAGACGGTGGCCCAGCTGCACGCCGAGTGCGCGCGCGGCGCCCTGGAGGACGCGGGCCTCACCCTGAAGGACGTGGACGGCTACTTCTGCGCCGGCGACGCGCCCGGCCTGGGCGCCAACAACATGGCCGACTACCTGGGCCTGACGCGGCTGCGCCACGTCGACAGCACCGACACGGGCGGCTCGGCCTACCTGATCCACGTGTCGCACGCCGCGCAGGCGATCGCCGCCGGCAAGTGCGACGTGGCGCTGATCACGCTCGCGGGCCGCCCGCGCAGCGAAGGCTCCAGCGGGGTCGCGCCGCGCCTGGTCACGCCCAACACGCCGGACGTGCCCTGGGAGATGCCCTATGCGCCCGTCACGGTCAACATGTACGCGCTGGCGGCGGCGCGCCACATGCACGAGTTCGGCACCACGGCCGAGCAGCTGGCCTGGATCAAGGTCGCCGCCGCGGCCCATGCGCAGCACAACCCCAACGCGATGCTGCGCGACCCCGTCACCGTCGAGGAGGTGCTGGCCTCGCCGATGATCTCGGACCCGCTGCACAAGCTGGACTGCTGCGTCGTGAGCGACGGCGGCGGGGCGCTGGTGGTGGTGCGCCCGGAGATCGCGCGCACGCTCAAGCGCCCGGTGGTCAACGTGCTGGGCGCCGGCGAGACCATCAAGGGCCAGCTCGGCGGCCAGGTCGACCTGACCTGGTCGGGCGCCGCCGTCAGCGGCCCGATCGCCTTCGAGGAGGCGCGCGTGAAGCCGGCGGACATCCAGTACGCCTCCATCTACGACAGCTTCACCATCACCGTGCTGATGCAGCTGGAGGACCTGGGCTTCTGCAGGAAGGGCGAGGGCGGCCGCTTCGTGGCCGACGGCAACCTGATCTCCGGCACCGGCAGGCTGCCCTTCAACACCGACGGCGGCGGCCTGTGCAACAACCACCCGGCCAACCGCGGCGGCATCACCAAGGTGATCGAGGCCGTGCGGCAGCTGCGCGGCGAGGCGCATCCGAAGGTGCAGGTGCCCGATTGCACGCTGGCCCTGGCGCAGGGCACCGGCGGGCTGCTCGGCTCGCGCCACGGCAGCGCCACGCTCATCATGGAAAGGCAGTAACAGCGATGACCACCCCCTCCACCGACCGTCCGCTCGCGGCGCCGCAGGTCGACGCCGCCACCGAGCACTTCTGGGCCAGCGCCAAGCAGGGCCTGCTGGTCACGCGCGTGTGCACCGCCTGCGGCAAGCCGCACTGGTACCCGCGCGCCCTGTGCCCCTTCTGCCTGGGCGAGACCGAATGGCGCGCCCTCTCGGGCCGCGGCACGATCTACAGCGTGAGCGTCACGCGCCGCGCCGGGCCCATCCCCTATGCCATCGCCTACGTGGCGCTGGAGGAAGGCGTCACGATGCTGACCAACATCGTCGACTGCGACCTCGACAGCCTGAAGATCGGCCAGCCGGTGGCCGTGACCTTCAAGCCGGCCGAGGGCGGCGCCATGGTGCCGATGTTCCGTCCGGCCTGAGCCCGCCATGGACACGCTGGACTACCGCGTCGAGGACGGCGTGGGCTGGGTGCGCTTCACGCGCGGCCAGATCCACAACCCGCTGGACGTGCCGCTGCGCAGCGACCTGATGGAGGTGCTGGCGCAGGTGCGCGACGATGCGCAGGTGCGCGTGCTGGTGCTCACCGGCGGCGCCGGGGCCTTCTGCGCCGGCGGCAACCTGCAGGCGCTGCGCGAGCATGCGGACGCCGGGCCGGCCTACTGGCAGCAGCGCATCCAGGCCGGGCTGCGCCTGAGCGAGGACCTGCTCAACCTCGGCCGGCCGGTGATCGCCGCCATCGACGGGCCGGCCATCGGCGCCGGCTTCGCGCTGGCGCTGTGCGCCGACCTGCTGGTGGGCACGCCGCGCGCGAGGTTCAGCATGGCGCACCTGCGCCTGGGCCTGGTGCCCGACCTCGGCGCGCTGTACCTGCTGCCGCGCGTGGTCGGGCTGCAGCGGGCGCGCGAGCTGACCTACTCCACGCGCGAGGTCGATGCGCAGGAGGCGCTGCGCCTGGGCCTGCTGATGGAAGTGTGCGAGAGCGAGGCGCTGGAGGCGCGCGTGCGCGCGATCGCGCAGAGCATGGCGCACGCCGCGCCCACGGCCGTGGCGCTGGCCAAGGCGATGCTCAACACCTCGCTGGACGGCGACCGCCGCAGCGCCTTCGCGCTGGAGGCGGCGAGCCAGGCCGCGGCCTTCGCTGCGGCGGAGCCGCGCGCGCAGATCGAGGCGGCGCTGGCCCGGCAGCGCCCGGCCTTCACCGGTTTCCCGCGCGTGCGCGAGGGCGGCGCCGGCTGAGCCGGCGGCGTGCGCTCAGCCCGGCCGCGCGAAGAAGGCCTCGGCCTTCGCGGCGGCGCGACGCGCCTTCTCGGCCGCCGGCAGCGCCGCATCGGCGATGACCGGCGTCTCCAGCTCCAGCTCGGTGCCCGGCGGCAGCGCGCGCAGCAGGCCCGCCAGGTCGAGGCCGCCGTCGCCCAGGTACAGGCGGCCCTGCATCGCCTCGTCGAACAGCGAGAGCGCCTCGGGCCGCTGCGCCGCTGCATCGCACAGCTGCGCGATCAGCACGCGCCCGGGCGCCAGCGCCGCCACTTCCGCCGGGGACGCGCCGGAGCGCGCGAGGTGCAGCGCGTCGACCAGCAGGCCGACGTGGGCGGCGGCACCGGCCTCGTCGATCACCCGCAGCGTGTCGTGCAGGTTGCGCAGCGCGCTCATCGGCATGAACTCGAGCGCGATGCGCACGCCCGCCGCCGCCGCGGCCTGCGCGTAGCCGGGCAGCAGCCGCGCCACGCGGGCCAGGTCGGGCTCGAAGCAGCCCTGCATGATCAGCGGCGCCCCGGTGCGCCGCGCCGCCTCGACGTTGCACAGCAGGTGCTCGGGCCGGGTGGCGGGCGAGAGGTAGTAGCCGCTGATGCTGGAGATCCGCACGCCGCGCGCGCCGGCCTCTTCGCGCAGGCGCTCCAGGTCCTGCGACCGCGGGTCGACGGAGGGCCAGGCATCGCCGGGATGGCGGCCGCTCACGCGCAGCCCGGCCGCGCCGAAGCCGGCAGCGGCCGCGGCGTCGAGCACCTCCATCGGGGCCGCCTGCGCCCCCAGCGTGAGGAAGCCGAGCGTGAGGTCGTGCGTTTTCATGGCGACGCTCATTCGGGCAGCACGCGCAGCTGCTGCAGCTCGCGCAGGCGCTGGATCAGCGTGGCCTCGGTGCCGATGCAGGCGTGGAAGCCGGCGCTGCGGATCTTGCCTGTCTCCAGCACGATGTCGTGGCCCTGGCGCAGCATGTAGTCCATCCAGCGCCAGTCGACCACGCGTGCCACGTCCAGGGGCTCCAGCCCATGGCGCTGCGCGATCCGGTCCCACAGCGGCTGCTGGTGGGGCATGAGGTCGGCCAGCGGCACCGCCTTGGGCTCGTCGCTGGCCATGCCCAGGGCCTGCGCCAGCGCGGGCCAGGTGCGGCGCCAGCGCGTCGGGTCGCCGTTGGCGACGTTGAAGGCCTCGTCCTGCGCCGCCGGCGCATCGGCGGCCCAGGCCGCGGCGGCGCCGATCTGCGCCGCGTCGGCGATCTGGTGCAGCGCGTCGTAGGCCGCCAGGCTGCCCGGGAAGCGCAGCGGCATGCGCAGCGCCTTGCACACGGCCGCGTACACGCCGATGCCGAGCACCAGGTTCATCGGGTTGCCCACCGCGTGGCCCGACACGAAGGGCGGGATCAGGTTGACCCAGCGCCAGGGCTGGCCGCGGCTGGCCTCGCGCAGGAAGTCCTCCTGGTCGTAGTAGAAGTTGGGCGGCAGCTGGCGCGCGTCGCTCTCGCGGCAGGGCGTGCGCGAGGCCCCCCACTGGATGCCGTAGAACTTCGCGCCCGTCACCAGCACCACCTTGCGCAGGCCGGGCGCGGCGGCGGCCGCCGCCTCCACGGCATGGCGCAGCATCGCCAGGTTGGGCGCCACCTCGGCGGCGCGGTCCTTCGCCTGCACGTAGGCGGCATGGAACAGGTGCGTGATGCCGGGGTGCGCGGCGAGCGCGCGCCGCGCATCGGCGGCGTCGGAAAGGTCGACCCGCACGCCCTCCGCGCCGGGCACCGCCGCGCCGCTGCGGCTGGCGCACAGCACGCGCCAGCCGTCGGCCACCAGCCGCGCGGCGATGCCGCGCCCCACGATGCCGCTGGCACCCGCCACCAGCGCCAGGCGCTGCGCCGTCGATGTCGTCATGCGTTCAGCTGTTGAGCGTGATGTTCAGGCGCTTGATCAGCTCGCCCCAGGTCCGGCTGTCGGCCAGCACCACCTTGCGGAACGCCTCGCCGTGCACCTGCGTCGGCACGCCGCCGGTGCGCCGCACCGACTCCTGGAACGCCGCGTCCGCCTGCATGTCCGCCACCGCCTTGAGCAGCCTGGCCGACACCGCCGGCGGCAGGGGCGCGGGTGCGACCATGCCGAAGAGCTGGTCGGGGATGCGCGCGGCCAGGCCCGCCTCGTTGAGGTTGGGCACGTCGGGCAGGGCCGGGTCGCGCCCCTCGCCCGTGACCGCCAGCGCGCGGATGCGGCCGGCCTGGATCAGCGGCAGCGAGGTGGCCAGCGAGGCGATCGTGTACTGCACGTCGCCGGCCATCATGGCCGCGTCGGTCTCGTTGCCGGTCTTGTAGGGCACGTGCACGGCGCGGATGCCCGCGGCGGCGTTGAACTGCTCCACGGCGAGGTGGATGCTGTTGCCCACGCCGCTGGAGCCGAAGTTCAGCGCACCCTGCTTGGACTTGGCCAGCGCGATGAACTCGGCCAGCGTGTTCACGCCCAGCCGCGGCGAGACGGTGAGCACCTGGCGCGAGGTCTGGATCAGCCCGAGGTAGGTGAAGGACTTCTCCACGTCGTAGCCCGGGTTCTTGATCAGGTGCGGGGCCGAGGTGAGCGAGGTGGTGGTGCCCATGCCGATCACGTAGCCGTCGGGCTGCGCGCGCGCGACCGCCGCCATGCCGATGGTGCCGGAGCCGCCGAGCTTCTGCTCGACCACGACGCTCTGGCCCAGCCGCCGGCCCAGGTCGGCCGCGATCAGCCGCGCCAGGATGTCGACCGCGCCGCCGAAGGGCGAGATCAGCGTGATCGGCCGCTCGGGCCAGCTGCCCTGGGCCCGCGCCAGCGGCACGGCGCCGGCCAGCGCGGCCGCGCCGGAGGCGAGGCGGATCAGGGCGGCGCGGCGGCCGGGGGTTCGGATGGCGGACATGCGCGTTCCTCTTTGCTCAGCAACTCGTTGGGGCCAAAATATTAATGGACATACCAATCATCCATAAACAGGGGTTTGCCCCAGATCGATGGTGGCCGCCAGACGACGCCGCGGTCGGCCGATCCCGCTCGTGAAGCCACTTCTTTCTCCCTCATCTCTGTGCTAGTATAAAGCAATGGTTGAACCAATTCGGAGATTCTGGCAATGCTGAAGCACGAAGACAACGAACTGCTTGTGCGGGTCGGCCCCAAGACGGCCATGGGCGAGCTGATGCGCCTGTACTGGCTCCCGTTCCTGCTCTCCAGCGACGTTCCGCCCGACGGGGAGCCCTACCGCGTGCGTCTGCTGGGCGAGGATCTCGTGGCGTTCCGCGACCGCGAAGGCCGCGTGGGCCTGGTCGACCAGGCCTGCCCGCACCGCGGCGCGCCGCTGGTCTTCGCGCGCAACGAGGAAGGCGGCCTGCGCTGCGTCTACCACGGCTGGAAGTTCTCGGTGGATGGCCGGTGCCAGGAGATGCCCGCCGAACCGGCGAACTCGCCCATGCTCAACCGCGTGCGCGTGAAGGCCTATCCGGTGCGCGAGCGCAATGGCGTGCTGTGGGCCTACATGGGCCCCGACGAGGCCCCGCCCGAACTGCCGGGCATGGAATGGAACATGGTGCCGCCCGAGAACGTCCACGTGTCCATGCGCATCCAGGACTGCAACTGGCTGCAGGCGCTGGAAGGTGAGATCGATTCGGCGCACGCGGCGATCCTGCACGGCCGGGTGGATGCCGGCGGCAGCATCGACCAATGGAAGCAGGCCGCCGACCTCGCCCCCCGGTTCGAGGTCGTGCAGCACGACGCGGGCCTGCACGTCGCGTCCCGGCGCAAGCTCGACGGGGACAGGAACTACATCCGCGTCAACCAGTTCCTGATGCCCTTCTGGACCCTGGTCCCGCCCTTCTCCCAGTATCCCGAGCTGAGCGGCCACGCCTGGGTGCCGATGGACGACGAGCACACGCTGTGCATCATGTTTTCCTACCACCCGGCCCAGCCGTTCTACGAGAAGACGCGCCAGCTCTTCGTGAACGGGCACAACGGCCGCGAGACCGGCCATGCCTCGGCCAACTCGTTCGAGCCGCGGCCGGTGACGTTCCCGTATCACACCTACTGGAGCAGGTTCAATCGAGAGAACGCCTACGGCTACTCGCCGGACCTGTCCCGCAAGTACAACGCGGGCATGCCGGGCCTGTGGCTGCAGGATGCAGCCTGCCAATCGGGCGTGTCGGCCATCTACGACCGCAGCAAGGAGAACCTGGGCGTGAGCGACAGCGGCGTGGCCCGCACCCGCCGCGTGCTGCTGGAGGCGGTCAAGCGCCTGGCGGCCGAGGGCGCGCGGCCGGCTTCCGTGGAGGACCCGTCCAAGTTCCTGGTGCGCGCGATCTCGATCACGGTTCCGGAAGGCGGCGACTGGATGGCCGCGGGCGGCGAATTCATGCGCGCCGAGCCCGGCAAGGACTTCGGCTACGCGCCGTGACCCGGAGGGCGCGGCCGGCTCAGGCGCCTTCGTTCACCGTCCGGACCAGCGTGCCCGTGCCGTCGACGACGAAGCGGCCGGGGCCGGCCGGATCGGGGTCCAGGATGCCGCCGTACTCGGTCATCAGCAGGTGGGCGATCTCCTGCCAGTCCTCGGGGCGGCCCTCGGCCGCCACGTTGTCGAGCCACGCATAGCGGGTGACGCGGTAGGTGCGCCCCGTGTCGTCTGCCACGTGAAAGACGCGATCGGCAATGGTCCTGGTCTCCATAGGTCGAATGGTAATACCAATACAAGCATGAACGCAAGCCGCCATGGCGGCGGCCCTCAGCCGGTGCTGCCGAACTCGCGCACCACCTGGCGGATGGCGTTCACCGCCGCGCCCACGGCGGGGCGGTCCAGCGCGTCCTCGCGCCAGTAGAGGCTGATCGAGCCGAGCACCCCGAGGTTGAGCGAGATGAGCGAGAGCAGCTTGAGGCGGCTGTAGCGCAGCGCCGGGCGCTGCGAGGTCACGCCGATCATGTCGCTGTGCAGCAGCAAGGTGGTGGTGAGCGTGGCCGAGTTCGATTCCACGTGGTTGGGCGGCGGGGCGTGGCCCACCTCCGCCAGCGCCTTGTCGAAGGCCCGACGCACGGGCGTGCCCTTGGCCCACAGCGCCCAGGGGTAGCGCAGCACGTCGGCCCAGGCGATGGTGGCGAGGTCGAAGATGGGGTGGCCCACCCGCGCCACCATGTAGATGGGTTCGGCGTAGAGGATCTCGGAGCGCACCAGCGGGTTGGGCGAGGTCATCTCCGACGGGCCCACGACCACGTCCATCTCGCCGGCGCCGAGCGCCTCCATCAGGTTCTCGCCCTTGTTCTCCAGCAGCCGCACGTGCGCATTGGGCAGCTCCTGCATCACCTTGAGCACCGCCATGGGCACCGTGTCGACCGACGATGCGCCGGCGAAGCCGATGGTCACCAGGCCGGCGCCACCCTCGCGCAGCAGGCGCATGTCGTCGCGGGCGGTGTTGAGGTGCGCCTCGATGCGGCGCGCATGCTCGATCAGCGCGATGCCGTGGTGCGTCGGGCGCAGGCCGCGCGCATGGCGCTCGAAGAGGGGCAGTCCGACGTCGTCCTCCAGCTCCTTGAGCCACTTGGACAGGGCGGGCTGGGTGGTGTGCATGGCCTGCGCCGACTGGCTCATGTTGCCGGTCTGCGCCAGGCTCAGGAGCATCTGCAGGTTGCGCAGGCGCAGCCGGTGCGTCCAGTCGAGGGTCATGCGTGGGCCGGTCGAGCCATATCAAGAAAGATATGGATTATAGGAATTCGCCATTTTGTTTGTTATGGCAACCGGCGCACACTGCCGCGCTGACAGTTCCCGAAGAGCCAGGCCTTCCGCACGGAGCGCCACGGCCGGACGACCCGACAGGAGACAAGCGCCGATGCCCCTCACCTTTCTTCCCCACCGTTTCCAGGGCCGCGTGGCCCTGGTCACGGGCGGTGCCTCCGGCATCGGCCGGGCCGTGGTCGACCGGCTGGTGCGCGAGGCCGCCCGCGTCATTGTCTGGGACATCGATGCGGCGAAGCTGCAGGCCTGCCGCGAGGCGCACGGCGAACAGGTGCTGGCGCAGGCGGTCGACGTGACCGACGACGCCGCGGTGCAGGCGGCCTTCGCCGACGCGATGGAGGCGCTCGGCCAGCTCGACATCCTCGTCAACGGCGCCGGCATCGTCGGGCCCAACGGCCCCTTCTGGGAGGCCTCGCCGCAGCAGTGGAGCCGCGTGATGCGCGTCAACCTGGACGGCACCTTCCTGGTCTCGCGCGCGGCCTGCGGCGCGCTGATGAAGCGCGGCTGGGGCCGCATCGTGAACGTCGCCTCCGTCACCGCCAACGAGGGCCCGCGCAACCTGGGGCCCTACGCCGCCTCCAAGGCCGGCATCGTCGGGCTCACCAAGTCCATGGGCAAGGACCTCGCGGGCTCGGGCGTGCTGGTGAACGCGGTGGCGCCGGCGCTGATCGCCACCGAGCTGCTGCAGCAGCTGACGCCCGCGTACTACGAGGCGGCGCTGTCGCGCATCCCCCTGGGGCGCGCGGGCACGCTCGACGAGGCCGCGGCCCTGATCACCTGGCTGTGCTCCGAGGAGTGCTCCTTCTCCACCGGCGCAGTGTTCGACCTGTCGGGAGGACGCGGACTATGACCACGAACAGCAGGATGCCCGTGGCGGTGCTCGGCGCCGGCGCGATCGGCCGCATGCACATCGAGCGCATCGCGGTGCACGGCGAGGTGCGCCTCGCCGGCATCGCCGACCCCGGCAGCGCGGCGCGCGAACTGGCCGAGGGCCTGGGCGTGCCCTGGTCGGCGGACCCGCTGGACCTGCTGGCGAAGGCGGACGCGCGGGCCGTCATCGTCGCCACGCCCAACGGCACCCATGCCGAGCTCGGCACCGCGTGCTTGGCGCGCGGCCTGCCGGTGCTCATGGAAAAGCCGATCGCCGACACGCTGGAGAACGCACGCCGCCTGTGCGAGGCGGTCGAGGCCACCGGCGTGCCGCTGATGGTGGGCCACCAGCGCCGCCACAACCCGCTGCTGCGCCAGGCCCGTGCGCTGGTCGAAGCGGGGGTGCTGGGCCGCCCGGTGTCCGCCACGGTGATGGCGACCTGGCTCAAGCCGGACAGCTACTTCGAGATGCAGTGGCGCCGCCAGCCGGGCGGCGGGCCAGTGCTGACCAACATGATCCACGACATCGACCTGCTGCGCTTCTTGCTCGGCGAGGTGGTGTCGGTGCAGGCCCAGCGCTCCAGCGCCGTGCGCGGCTTCGCGGTGGAGGACACCGCGGCGGCGCTGCTGCGCTTCGAGTGCGGCGCCCTGGCCACCCTGGTCACCAGCGACGCCGCCTCCGCGCCCTGGAACTGGGACCTCGCGGCCGGCGAGGCAGGCCACTACGCCAAGCAGGACGTCGATGCGATCTTCCTCACCGGCACCGAGGGCTCGCTCACGCTGCCGCAGCTGCAGGTGTTCCGCTTCCGCGGCGCGCGCGGCTGGCACGAGCCGCTGACGCAGGAGCGCACGCCGCTGCACAGGGCCGACCCCTACGTCGAGCAGCTGCGGCACCTGCGCGCGGTGGCGGAGGGACGCGAGGCGCCGGTGTGCTCCGCCCGCGACGGGCTGCGCACGCTGGAGGCGACGCTCGCGGTGCATGCCGCGGCGCAGACGGGCGCCACGGTCCTGCTCGAACACTGACGACACGCCCCCGCCGCCCGCTCCCCGACCCTCCTTCGCCGCCACCGTCCGGCAGCCCGCGCCGCCGGACCGGGCGGAGCCTTGCCCGGAACCGACGCACACGCCCATCCCATGTCGCTGATCAACCTCTTCAACGGACTCGTCTACGGCTCGCTGCTCATCGTGATGTGCTCCGGCCTAGCGCTCATCTACGGCCTGCGCCGCGTGGTCAACTTCGCGCACGGCGCGCTCTACATGCTGGGCGCCTACCTGGGCTACTCGGTGGCGCTGCACAGCAACTTCTGGGTGGCGCTGGTGGCGGTGCCGGCGATCATGGCGCTGCTGGGCGCGCTGCTCGACCGCTACGGCTTCCGCCTGCTGCAGAACCGCGAGCCGCTCACGGTGGTGCTCGTCACCTTCGGCCTGCTGCTGGTCATCGAGGACTTCGTGCAGACCGTCTGGGGCAAGGCGAACCTGTCGCTGGCCGCGCCGGCGATGCTGGACTTCTCCATCGACCTGCTCGGCACCTCGCTGCCGGTGTACCGCATCGGCGTGGTCGTGGCCGGCCTCGCCGTGGCGGCCGGCCTCACGCTGTGGCTGCGCCTGTCCAGCGTGGGCCTGGCGGTGCGCGCCGCCAGCACCGACCCGACCACCACCGCCATGCAGGGCGTGAACACCGACACGCTGTCGGCCCTGGTGGTGGGCGTGGGCACCGCGCTGGCCGGCCTGGCGGGCGTGGTGGCGGCGCCCTTCCTGTCGCTGTCGCCCTCGATGAGCTCGGACGTGCTGATCGACTCCTTCGTGGTGGTGGTGGTCGGCGGCCTGGGTTCGCTCGGCGGCGCCTTCGTCGCAGCCATGGCGCTGGGGCTGGTGCAGGCCTTCGGCGCCGTCTACCTGCCCGACACCTCCGTGCTGCTGCCCTTCCTGCTGATGCTCGCCATCCTGGTGTGGAAGCCCGCGGGCCTGGCCGGCAGCCGCACCTGAACCGACGCGGAGCCCCACCATCATGACCTTCCTCCAAGTGGCCGTGCGCGCCATCGCCGCCCTGGCCCTGGGCGCCGCCGCCGCGGCCTTCGTCGGCTCCGACGCCGTGCTGAGCCTGCTGGCGCAGGCCACCATCTACGCCCTCTTCGCCAGCGGCGTCGGGCTGCTGCTGCGCCAGAACGGCAGCGCCAGCTTCGGGCACGCCCTGTTCTTCGGCGGCGCCGGCTACGGCGTGGCGGCGCTGCTGAAGCTGCAGGCCATGCCGGCGGAGCTGGCCATCCTCGCCACCCTCGCCGCCATGACCCTCCTGGCCTTCCTGGTCGGCCTGGTGATCGTGCGCGTGCCCGGCATCGCCTTCGGCATGGTGACGCTGGCCATGGGCCAGATGGCTTTCCTGAGCACGTCGCGGGCGCGCGGCTTCCTCGGCGGCGCCGACGGGCTGAGCGTCGAGTGGCCCGCCACGGTGTTCGGCATGGCGCAGTCGGACCTGTTCAGACCCGCCACGCTGTTCATGCTCAGCTGGGCCACGCTGGTGGTGGTGCTCGCGGCGCTGGCGCTGCTGCTGGCCAGCCGCTTCGGCTCGGTCACCGAGGCGGTGCGCGACAACGAGGAGCGGGCGCGCTTCATCGGCATCGCCACGCTCGTGCCGCGCGCCGCCATCTACGCGCTGTCGGCCCTGGTCAGCGGCACGGGGGGCGTGCTCGCGGCGCTCAACACCGGCTTCGTCTCGCCCGAGAGCCTGCACTGGAGCCTGTCGGGCATGACGCTGATGATGGTGATCGTCGGCGGCTTCAAGACCCTGTGGGGCCCGGCCCTGGGCGCCGTCGTCTACTTCCTGTTCAAGGACGTGCTGGGCGACTACGCGACGCACTGGATGTCCATCTTCGGCGTGGTCCTCATCGCCGTCATCGTCTTCGCGCCGACCGGCCTGGCCGGCCTGCTGCAGCGCCTGGTGCGGCGCAGGGCGCCGCTGGCGGCATCCGCCGCGGCCGCCCTCGAGGTCCGGGACGCCCGCGCATGAACGCCATGAATTCCTCCCAGCCCCATCCTTCCTGCGTGCTGCAGGCCGACGAGGTCGCGATCCACTACGGCGGCGTGAAGGCGCTGGACGGCGTCTCGCTGACGCTCGGGGCCGGGCAGATCCGCGGCCTGATCGGACCCAACGGCGCCGGCAAGTCCACCGTGATCGACGCCATCACCGGCCGGCGCCGCCTCACCCGCGGCCGCGTGCTGCTGCAGGGCGAGGACGTGAGCGCGCTGGGCGCGGTCGCGCGCCGGCGCCGCGGCCTGTCGCGCAGCTTCCAGCGCACCAGCGTGTTCGGGCAGATGAAGGTGCGCCAGCAGGTGGAGCTGGCCTCGCACAAGATGGGCGTCGCAGACAGCGGCGCGGACGCCGACGCCGTGCTGCGCGAGCTGGACCTGCTGCGCCTGGCCGGCGCCACCGCGGAGGACCTGGGCTACGGCGAGCAGCGCCGGCTCGACCTGGCGCTGGCGCTGGTGGGACGCCCCAGCGTGCTGCTGCTGGACGAGCCCATGGCCGGCCTGTCGGTGCAGGAATCGCACGACCTGGCGCGCCACCTGAAGCAGCTGATCTCGCGCTGGTCGGTCTCGGTGCTGCTGGTCGAGCACGACATGGACGTCGTGTTCGGCATCTCGGACGAGGTCACCGTCTTCGAGCTGGGGCGGGTGATCGCCAGCGGCACGCCGGCCGAGGTGCGCGCGAACCCGCGCGTGCGCGAAGCCTACCTGGGGAGCGCGGCATGAACGCCCTGCTGACGCTGACCGACGTGCACGCCGGCTACGGCGCCGCCCATGTGCTGCACGGCCTGGGCCTGCAGGTGGCTCCCGGCGAGCGCGTGGCGCTGATCGGCCGCAACGGCGTGGGCAAGACCACCGTGGTGAACACCGTGCTCGGCCTGGCGCAGCTGAAGTCCGGCCAGGTGCAGGTGGGCGGCACGACGCTGCCGCGCCCGCGCACCTACCAGGCCGCGCAGCAGGGCGTGGTCGTCGTGCCGCAGGGCCGGCGCATCGTCGCCAACCTCACGGTGGAGGAGAACCTGCTGCTGGGCGCTGCCGTGGGCCGCAAGGGGCCCTGGAGCGTGCCCGAGGTCTACAAGCTGTTCCCGATCCTGCAGGAGCGGGCGCACACGCCGGGCACCGCCCTCTCGGGCGGGCAGCAGCAGATGCTGGCGGTGGGCCGCGCGCTGATGGCCAACCCCTCGCTGATCCTGCTGGACGAACCCACCGAGGGCCTGGCGCCGGTCATCGTCGACCAGCTCGCCGACATCTTCACCCGCGTGGCCGACCAGGGCACCGCGCTGCTGCTGATCGAGCAGAACATGAGCCTGGTGGTGCGCGTGGCGCAGCGCTACCTCGCCATGGCCAAGGGCGCGGTGGTGGCCGAAGGGCCGGTGGTGAATTCCCGCCAGGGCCTGGCGGACCTCGAAGCGCACATCGTCGTCTGAACCTTTTTTCGGCTGCCGGACCGTTTCCGGTCATACCTTGAGGAGACAAAGCTTGAAGATTTCCAAACTGTCCCGGCTCGTCGCAGCGGCCCTGTTCGCGGGCGCCGTGTCGATGAGCGCCAGTGCGCAGGCCAAGGACCCGGTGAAGGTCGGGCTGGTGTCGTCCAAGACCGGCGTCTGGGCCGAGATGGGCGAGGAGGTGATCCGCGGCGTGCGCTTCGCCATCGACGAGGCCAATGCCAAGGGCGGCGTCGACGGCCGCAGGATCGAGGTGGCCGAGGGCGACGACGAGGGCAACCCCGACGCCGGCCGCCGCGCCGCCGAGAAGCTGGCGCGCGACGGCTACAAGTTCATCATCGGGCCGATCGGCTCGGCCGTCTCGCTGGCCATCGTGCAGAACCTGGACCGCTGGGACGCGCTGTACTTCGCGACCATCAGCAAGACCGACAAGCTGACCGGCGAGTCCTGCAAGATGCGCAGCTTCCGCACGGTGCAGTCCGACGCGATGGACATGGCCATGATCGACAACTGGGCCAAGCACATCAAGGGCAACACCTTCGCCGTGGTGGCCGCCGACTACGCCTGGGGCCACGACTCCGCCACCTCCTTCAAGAAGGCGGTCGAGGCGCAGGGCAAGAAGGTGGCGCAGACGCTGTTCGTCCCGCTGGGCACCAAGGACTACTCGCCCTACATCTCGCAGCTGAAGGAGGCTAAGGCCGACGCGATCTGGGCCGCCGTGCCGGCGCGCGACGGGATCAACCTGCTCAAGCAGGCCAGCTCGTTCGGCCTGATCCCCGGCACGCCCTTCCTCGGCCACGCGATGCTGTCCAACTTCATCGTCAACGCCACCGGCAAGGCGCAGGACGGGATGCTCGGCACGCTGGGCTATGCACCCGACTTCGACACGCCCGCCAACAAGGCCTTCGTCGCCGCCTTCCAGGCCAGGTACAAGCGGCTGCCCAGCGACACCGAGGGCCTGGCCTACCACGGCGCGGTGGTGATGCTGGACGGCGTGCGCCTGGCCGGGAGCAACAAGCCGCTGGAGGTGGCCAAGGCGCTGCACGGCGCCAAGCTGGACACGATCTTCGGCCAGCTCACCGTGCGCGCCGAGGACCACCAGGTGATGGTGCCCAACTTCGTCGGGCGCGTGAAGAACTTCAACGGCGAGCTGCGCCCGGTGATGGAGGAGGTCTTCCCGCCTTCCACGATCCCGGCGCCCTCGCCGCTGTGCAAGATGTAGGCACGCCCCGCCGGAAGCGGCGCGCGCCGCTTCCGGCCTCTCCTTTCCCACCCCTTTTCCCTTCCGGCCTTCGCCGAACGGCCCCGACGCTGCCACGCGGCGGGCCGGGCGTCCCGACGCCCGCCTTCGATCAGAAACCATGAAACAAGCGCAAGCAGCCCCGCGGCAGGAGACCGCCGATGTCGTCGTGATGGGCGGAGGCGGCTCCGGCATGGCGGCGGCCATCGCCGCCGCGGAACAGGGGGCCAGGGTCATCCTGCTGGAGAAGAACCCGCACCTGGGCGGCACGACCCGCCTGTCGGTCGGCTCCATCACCGCCACCGGCACGCGCTTCCAGAAGGCCGCCGGCATCCACGACACGCCCGACGAGCACTTCGAGGACATGTCGCTGTTCCTCACGCCCGAGCTCGCGGCCAAGGAGAACCTGGAACTGCGCCGCGTGCTGGTCGACCATGTGCCCGAGACGCTGGAATGGCTGATCGGCATCGGCCTGTGCTTCTACGGCCCCATGCCCGAGCCGCCGCACCGCAAGCCGCGCATGCACAACGTGCTGCCCAACTCGCGCGCCTATGCCTACTACCTGGAGAAGGAATGCCGGCGCCTGGGCGTCGACATCCGGCTGCAGGCCCGGGTGCAGCGGCTGCTGGTCGAGGACGGGCGGGTGCGCGGCATCGTCGCCGACGCGGGCGCCGGCAGCACGGCCTTCCTGGCGCGCGGCGGCGTGATCCTCGCCAGCGGCGACTTCAGCGCGAGCGAGGAACTCAAGAAGATCAGCCTGCCGCATGCCGCGCACGTCGACGCCGTGAACCCCGCCAGCACCGGCGACGGCCACCGGGTCGCGCAGCAGGTGGGCGGCTGGGTGCGCAACCCCGAGGTGATGTGGGGCCCGAGCATGCGCTTCAAGGCACCGCCGGTGGAGACGCTGCTGCGTCGCCTGCCGCCCTACCGCTGGCTCACCCGGCCGATGCAGTTCGCGCTCACGCGCCTGCCGCTGTGGATGTTCCGACCCTTCATCACGCGCTTCATGACGGCTTCGCTCGCCCCCGAGCCCTCGCTGCTGCGCGCCGGCGCCATCCTGGTCAACCGCGAGGGCGAGCGCTTCGCCGACGAGCTGGATCGGCCCGAGCTGGCCGTTCCCCGGCAAAGCCGCAAGGAGGCTTTCCTCGTCTTCGACGACGCCGTCGCACGCGACTTCCAGCAATGGCCCCACTTCGTGTCCACCGCGCCCGGCGTGGCCTACGCCTACCTGGAGGACTACCGGCGCACGCGCCCCGACCTGTACCACCAGGCCGCCACGCTCGAATCGCTGGCCGCGAAGATCGGCGTGCCCGCCGCCACGCTGGCGCAGACCGTGCAGGCGCACAACGCCGCGCTGCCCACGCGCGGCGGCGACCGGCGCACGCCCGTCGCCCGCGGCCCGTTTTATGCCCTCGGCCCGGTGCTGAGCTGGATCGTGTTCACCGAGGGCGGCCTGGCCGTCACGGCGCGCCACGAGGTGGTGACGCGCGAGGGCGCGCCCATCCCCGGCCTGTTCGCCGTCGGCTCCGCCGGCCAGGGCGGGACCATCCTCGCGGGCCACGGCCACCACATCGGCTGGGCCATGACCTCCGGCCGGCGCGCCGGCCGCTTCGCCGCGCAGCTGGCCGCCGCGGCCGGCGCCGAACCCTCTTTTCCGAGCGTCCCCTGAACCCATGAACGACTCTTCCCCCTCCTCCGCCTATCCCGTGGTGCAGTTCCTGGTCGCGCGCGGGCGCGGCCTCGCCTATGCACTGGCCGCGCTGCTCCTGCTCGCCTGCGCGGCGGGCGGCATCGCGACCGGCCAGCTGTGGCTCGTGGCCGCCGGCATCGTGGCCGCCGGCGTGCTGCTCGGGCTGCTGCTGAGCTATGTCGAGGTGCTGCGGATCATCGCGGACACCCTGATCCCCAAGTACTGACACCCCAAGGGAACACGATGCAGAACAACGATCCAGATGTCATCGTCGTCGGCGCCGGTCTGGCCGGCCTGGCCGCCGCCAACCGTGCCGCGCAGGACGGCCTGTCGGTCGCCGTGCTCGAGCAGAGCAGCGACGAGGCCTACCTGTGCAACAGCCGCTACACCGGCGGCCTGTTCCACATCGCCATGGAGGACATGGCGGGCGAGCCCGGCTGGGTGAAGGCCAACCTGGAGCGCACCACGCGCGGCACCACGGACCCGCAGCTGGCCGAGGCGCTCAGCAGCAACGCGCGCCGCACCCTGCGCTGGCTGTCCTCGCTGGGCGTGCGCTTCATCCAAGCCGGGCCCGACGGGCTGCGCCGCAATGCGCTGGCGCCGCCGGGCGTGCGCCAGACCGGGCTGAACTGGCGCGGCCGCGCCGGCGACGTGATGCTGCGCACGCTGGGCGAGCGGCTGCACGCGCGCGGCGGCCGCATCCTGCGCGGCATGGCGGCGCGCCAGTTGCTGATGGAGGGCGGGCGCTGCGTCGGCGTGCAGGCGCAGGACGCGGCGGGCGCATCGCAGGACCTGCGCGCCCGCGCCGTGGTGATCGCCGACGGCGGCTTCCAGGCCAACCCCGAGCTGGTGCGCCGCTTCATCACGCCGCATCCGGAACGGCTGCTGCAGCGCAACGCCGAGTCCGGCCAGGGCCGCGGCCTGCTGATGGCCGAGGCCGTGGGCGCGAAGCTGGTGGGCACGGACCGCTTCTACGGCCACCTCCAGCACCGCAAGGCCATGACCGACGGCGCGCTGTGGCCGTACCCCGTGCTGGATTCGCTGGCCAGCGGCGGCATCGTCGTCGACGGCGCCGCGCAGCGCTTCTGCGACGAAGGCCTGGGCGGCGTCTACGTGACCAACGCGATCGCGCGGCTGCCCGATCCGCTCGCCGCCGTGATCGTGTTCGACGAAGCGATCTGGAACGGCCCGGGCAAGGACTGGCTGCTGCCGGCCAACCCGTACCTCCTGCACGCCGGCGGCTCGCTCGTCAGCGCCCCCACGCTGGCGGAACTCGCGGGCCGGCTCGGCCTGGATGCCGCCACGCTGGAAAAGACCGTGGCGGACTACAACCGCCTGGCCGACGGCCAGGACGCGCCGCCCGGCCAGCCGCCGCGCAGCACCGCGCCGTACAAGGCCTGGCCGATCCGCCAGGGGCCCTTCCACGCGGTGGAGGTGTGCGCCGGCATCACCTACACCATGGGCGGCATCCACACCGACGCGCAGGGACGGGTGCTCGACACGCAGGCGCGGCCCATCGCCGGCCTGTACGCGGCGGGCGCCTGCACCGGCGGCCTGGAAGGCGGCGGTGCGGCCGCCGGCTACTCGGGCGGCCTGTCCAAGTCGAGCGTGTTCGGCATGCTGGCCGGCGAGGCCATCGTGGCCGCCCTGAAGGGCAGCGAGGTCCGCCATGGCTGAAGCCGCCTGGGACCGCGAAGCCGACCTGGTGGTGCTCGGCGCCGGCGCGGCCGGCATGACGACGGCGCTGGTCGCCGCGCTGGAGGGCCTGCAGCCCCTGCTGGTCGAGAAGACCGCGCAGGTGGGCGGCACGATGTCGACCTCCGCGGGCACCATCTGGATCCCCGGCAACCGCCAGAGCCGCGCGGCGGGCTTCGACGACACGGCGCAGGCCGGCGCCACCTACATGGACCAGCTGATCGGCGCGCCGGACCACCAGGGCCTGCGCGCGGCGTACCTGTCGACCGGCCCGGACGTGGTGGACTACCTGCACGCCCGCACCGAGGTGCGCTTCGTGCCCAGCGGCAGGCACCCGGACTACCGGGACCTGCCCGGCGCCGCCGTGAGCGGCCGCGCGCTGGCGCCCGCGACCTTCGACGCCCGCGTGCTGGGGCGCGACTTCGAACGCGTGCGCCCGCCGATCCCGGAGTTCATGGTGCTGGGCGGCATGATGGCCGGCAAGGACGACATCCCGAAGCTGATCAACCGCTTCCGCTCGCCGGCCAACTTCTTCTACGCCGGCGGACTGTTCCTGCGCTACCTGCGCGACCGCCTGCGCTACTCGCGCGGCGCCCGCGTGGTGATGGGCAACGCACTGGCCGCGCGCCTGTTCCACAGCCTGCGCAGGAACAACGTGCCGGTGCTGTTCGAGAGCACCGTCGAACAGGTGCTGCGCGAGGACGGCGGCCGCGTCTGCGGCGTCGTGCTGCGCTCCGGCGGCCGCACGCTGCGCGTGAAGGCGCGCCGGGGCGTGGTGATCGCCACCGGCGGCTACGGCCACAACGCGCAGATGCGCAAGCAGTTCATGCCGGCGCCGACGCCGCCGTTCACCGTCGCCTGCGAGAGCAACACCGGCGACGGCATCGCGCTCGGGCTCGGGCTCGGCGGCACGGTGGCGCCCGAGCAGCAGGGCCCGGGCGCCTTCTGGACGCCGGTGTCCGTCACGCGGCGCGCCGACGGCAGCCGGGGCGTGTTCCCGCACCTGTCGCTGGACCGCGCCAAGCCGGGCCTGATCGCGGTCAACGGCGCGGCGCAGCGCTTCGTCAACGAGGCCGCCTCGTACCACGACTTCGTCGAGGGCATGTACGCGTCCCACCGGACGGTGCCGACCCTGCCGGCCTACCTGATCTGCGAAGCCGGCTTCGTCGCCCGCTACGGCCTGGGCGCGCTGCACCCGGGCACGACCGACCTGCGCAAGGCCGAGCGCGAGGGCTACCTGGTGACCGCCCCGACGCTGGACGCGCTGGCGCGCAGGCTCCAGCTCGACCCGCAGGCGCTGGCAGCCACGGTGGCGCGCTACAACGACCTGGCGCGCGCCGGCCGTGACACCGACTTCGGCAAGGGCGAGACCGAGCTCAACCGCTTCAACGGCGACCCGGCCCAGCAGCCCAACCCCTGCCTGCGGCCGATCGAGCACGGCCCCTTCGTCGGCCTGGCCGTGTGGCCGGCCGAGATCGGCACCAGCACCGGCCTGGTCACCGACGCCGACGGCCAGGTGCTCGATGCGCGGGGCCGGCCGGTGGGCGGCCTGTATGCGTGCGGCAACGACATGGCCTCGATCATGTCGGGCAGCTACCCGGGCCCCGGCACCACGCTGGGCCCGGCCCTGACCTTCGGCTACCGCGTGGCCCTGCACGCGGCGGGAAAGGCCGTGGCATGAACGCCAGGGCCACAGCGAAGGCGCCGGCGGCCCCCGCCGCGGACGCCGCCTACCTGCAGCGCAGCTTCGGCCTGGGCGGCCACACCGCGCTGGTCACGGGCGCGGCGCGCGGCATCGGCCTGGCCATCGCGCGCGCGCTCGGCCAGGCCGGCGCGCGCGTGGTCGTCAACGACCTGCGGCCCCAGGCCTGCGAGGAGGCCGCCGCGGCGCTGCGCGCCGAAGGCCTGCACGCCCGCGGCTGCGCGTTCGACGTCGCCGACGCCGGCGCGGTGGATGCGGCGCAGCGCGCGCTGGCGGCCGCGGACTGGCACGTGGACATCCTCGTCAACAACGCCGGCACCCAGGTGCGCAAGCCGCTGGTCGAGCTGCGCGCCGAGGAGTGGCGCCAGCTGATGAGCGTGCACGTCGACGGCGCGTTCCACTGCACCCAGGCCTTCCTGCGCGGCATGTGCAGCCGCGGCTTCGGGCGCATCGTGACGATGTCCTCCGTGGCGGGCCAGGCCGTCGCGCCGCGCATCGCCGCCTATGCCACGGCCAAGGGCGCGCTGGCCGCGCTGACGCGCGCGCTGGCGGTGGAGTACGGGCCCCACGGCATCACGGCGAACGCCCTGGCGCCCGGCTACGTGCGCACCGAGTTCACCGAGGCGCTGCAGAAGCGGCCGGACTTCGAGCGCTTCCTGCGCGAGTCGGTGCCGGCCGGGCGCTGGGCCATCCCGGAAGACGTGGCGCCGGCCGTGGTGTTTCTCGCCTCGCCGGCCGCCGGTTTCATCAATGGGCAGACACTCGCCATCGACGGCGGGATGCTTGCCAGCCTGTGAGAAAGAAGAGGCGGGACGGCCAGGACGGCCCGCGACGAGAGCAGCCATGCAATTTCATTTGAACGGATTCAAGCCCGGCGATCCGCGCATCGCCGAAGCCTCGGCGGCGGCCCTGCCGCACACGGAGGCGGTGCCGCCGCAGGTGGACGTGCTGATCGTGGGCTGCGGCCCGGCCGGCCTGACGCTGGCCGCGCAGCTGGCCGCCTTCCCCGACATCGCCACCTGCATCGTCGAGGCCAAGGACGGCCCGCTGCAGCTGGGCCAGGCCGACGGCATCGCCTGCCGCACCATGGAGATGTTCGAGGCCTTCGACTTCAGCGAGCGCGTGCTCAAGGAGGCCTGCTGGATCAACGAGGTGACCTTCTGGAAGCCCGACGAGGCCCAGCCCGGGCGCATCGTGCGCCACGGCCGCGTGCAGGACACCGAGGACGGCCTGTCGGAGTTCCCGCACGTGGTGCTCAACCAGGCCCGGGTGCACGACTTCTACCTGGAGCACATGCGCCATTCGCCCAGCCGCCTGCAGCCGCACTATGCGCGCAGCGTGGTGGACGTGGCGGTCGACGCAGGCGCGGCCGACCATCCGGTGAGCGTGCGCCTGGCGCGCACCGACGCGGGCCATGCGGGCCAGGAGGAGGTGATCCGGGCGCGCTACGTCGTCGGCTGCGACGGCGCGCGCAGCACGGTGCGCAGGAGCATCGGCCGCCAGCTGGCGGGCGACTCGGCCAACCAGGCCTGGGGCGTGATGGACATCCTGGCGGTGACCGACTTCCCCGACATCCGCTTCAAGTCGGCGGTGCAGTCCGAGCACGGCAACCTGCTGGTCATCCCGCGCGAGGGCGGCTACCTGGTGCGCCTGTACGTCGAGATGGACAAGCTCGGCGAGGACGAGCGCGTGGCCCACCGCGGCATCACGCTCGAGCAGCTGGTCGACACCGCCCGGCGCATCCTGCACCCCTACACGCTGGAGGTGAAGGACGTGCCCTGGTGGTCGGTCTACGAGATCGGCCAGCGCATCTGCGACAAGTACGACGACGTGCCGGCGGCCGAGACGGATGCACGGTTGCCGCGCGTGTTCATCGCCGGCGACGCGTGCCATACGCACAGCCCCAAGGCCGGCCAGGGGATGAACTTCTCGATGCAGGACAGCTTCAACCTCGGCTGGAAGCTGGCGGCGGTGCTGCGCGGCCAGTGCGCGCCCGAGCTGCTGCACACCTACTCGGCCGAGCGCCAGGTGGTGGCGCAACAGCTGATCGACTTCGACCGCGAATGGGCCAGGATGTTCAGCGACCGGCCCAAGTCTGGCGCCGGGGACGCGGCGGAAGGCGTCGACCCGAAGGCCTTCCAGCGCTACTTCCAGCAGCACGGGCGCTTCACGGCGGGCGTGGGCACGCACTACGGCCCTTCCATCATCCGCGGCCCCGACACGCACCAGCACCTGGCCGCCGGCTTCGTCATCGGCACGCGCTTCCACTCGGCGCCGGTGCTGCGCGCCAGCGATGCCAGGCCGCTGCAGCTGGGCCATGCCGGCAAGGCCGACGGGCGCTGGCGCCTGTACGCCTTCGCCGGCGCGCACGAACCCGGAGCGGCCCACGAGGGCATCGAGGCACTGTGCGGCTTCCTGGCAGGCGCGGCGGACTCGCCGCTGCGCCGCCACACCCCCGGCGGGCAGGACCCCGACGCCGTGTTCGACCTGCGCGCCATCTTCCAGCAGGCGCATCACGCGCTGGTGCGCGAGCGCCTGCCCGCCCTGCTGCTGCCGCGCAAGGGCCGCCACGGGCTGATCGACCATGACAAGGTCTTCTGCGCCGACCACCGCCCCGGCCAGGACATCTTCGCGCTGCGCGGCATCGACCGCCGCCAGGGCGCGCTGGTCGTGGTGCGGCCCGACCAGTACGTCGCCCATGTGCTTCCGCTCGGGGCGCACCGTGAACTGGCCGCGTTCTTCGACCGCTTCATGACCGCTGCACCGCGCCCGTGACACGGCATCGGCCCCGTGGGGGAGGTGCTGCGCCCGGCTTTCTGCGCTCAGGTGTCATCGCGATGACAAAACGCGAGGAACCCGTCCATTAACAATTGGCAACAGGACCCTCTAATCCCCAGGTTCCCACGCAACCCTGGAGAGGAGAGAGTCGCATGCACGTTGTTTTCCTTCGGAGCTGGCCTGCGCTGGCCGTGAGCGCCCTGATCGCCGGCTGCGGCGGCGGGGGTGGCGGTGGCGGCGTGGCCTTTCCGCCCATCGCCGCGGCCCCTGCACCGGCGCCGGCTCCCGCGCCTGCGCCCGCGCCGGCTCCCGCCCCCGCGCTGAAGGGCAGCACCACGCTGCCCGGCGCCGAAGTGACCGCCTTCTGCGCCAGCGGCCCCACCGCCTCCGGCACCGCGGGCGACGACGGCCGCTGGAGCCTGCCCCTGGGCGAGCAGGCGCTGCCCTGCGTGGTGCGCGCCACCGGCGGGACCGAGCCCAAGGCGATGCTGCGCACCAAGCAGTCCGGCCCGCCGCCGGAGACCGTGCTGTACTCCCTGGCCACCGAGGCCGACCAGGAAGTGGGCATCAACCCACTGACCGACCTCCTGATCGCCCTGGCCACCGGCCAGGCCCCCGCCGAGTGGCTGGACGCCCACAAGAGCGGCCTGGCCCAGGCCGTGGCGGACCTGGCCGCGCCGCTGTCCGCGGCCTCGGCCCGGCTGAAGACGCTGCTGACCGAGGCGGGCTACGCGCTGGACGCCGAACCCTCGGCCGCCTTCGATGCCGGCGCGGCGGCGCAGTTCGACGGCTTCTTCGCCGCGCTGGCGCAGTCGCTGCAGAACGCCGGCATGACGCAGGCGGAACTGGCCGAGGCCCTCGGCGCATCCGACGCCTCGCCCACCGCGCTGCCCTACACGCGGCACTGGACGAACGCCGACGTGGCCGCCATGCCGCAGCTCAACAACGCATCGCTGACCATCGCAGGCGGCGTGCTGTCCATGAGCACCGGCAGCGGCCTGGCGGCGTCCGCCGGCGCCTTCGTGGGCGGTGGCACCGGCAACAAGGCCGTGCTGCAGCTGCCGGGCTTCGACGGCCTGAAGGTGCGGGACTTCAAGCGCATCGAGATCGAGATGCAGCCCGATCCCGGCTACACGCATGGCCAGGGCCTGCCCTACATCTCCTTCGACTTCGTCATCGACATGCAGTGCAGCCAGCCGCCGCTGGAAGCCGATGCGACCATCGCGCAGGCGCGGGCGCGCTACCGCACGGTGACCTACGACACCTACTACCAGTACCTGCAGCCCGGCGGCGACCACTACGGCAGCATCGTGCCGGCGCAGTTCTCCACCGCGGTCATCACGCCGGAAAGCCGCGGCTGGCGCAGCTCGGCGGGCACGCCGATCGGCTCCACCGACATCAACGGCAGCGAGACGGGCAACACGCCGCTGGACGTGGACGCCCTGCCCGCCGACGCCTGCTTCGCGGACGCCGCGCCGGCGGACGGCGGCATGTTCCGCGACCGCGGCGCCCTGCCCGTGTGCGACACGGCGGCCGCGCTGGACCCCACCGCCCCGGCCGCCTGCGGGGCCGCCTATCGCGGCGCGTACCTGTTCGTGGGCAGCAGCGGCAACAAGGACGCCTCGACCTGGCAGGTCCGCTCCCTGCGCTACAACGACGGCGTGCGCACCTTCGCCTTCGAGTGAAGAAGCCGGCGCGGCCGCCTGCCCATGGCAGGCGTCGCCCGCCAGGGAAAACGGCGGCCGCACGGCCGCCGTTTTTCGTTGTGCTTCACGTCTTGGGCTTGTCCTTGTCCGGATCGAGGCCCATGTCGAAGTCCGGCGCCGCGTAGGTCGCCTGCTCGCCCGGCGGCGGGCCGTCGTGGGGATGCAGCGCGTCGAAGTCGGTCGACTTGCCCACCCGCTCGGACAGCGTGAACTCGGCCTCGCCGCGCTGGATCAGCCCGCGTTCCTCCATCTCCTTGAAGATCTTGTTGACCACCGGGCGCGACAGCCCGGCATACGACGCGATCACCGACTGCGGGATGCGCTTGTCGAGCACGCGCCGGCCGTCCGGCCGCTCCTGCGTCAGGTCGTAGAGCGCGCGGCCGACGATCTGCTCGGCCGACAGTGTCGCCACGCGCCGCATCTGGCGGCCCATCATGGCGACACGCTGGATCTTCATCTCCAGCAGGCCCAGGGCGACCGCCGGGTAGGCCACGCAGAGCCGGCGCACGTGGCGCCTGGGGACCATGTAGACCGACGAGGGCAGCGCGGCGATCAGGCGGATGTCGGACTGGTAGCCCCGCTCCGTCAGGTCGGGCCCGATGTGGATCTCGTCGGGCTTGAGAAAGTGCGTGGTGAGATCCGCGTCGCCCGAGCCGGTGGAGACCACGCGCAGCAGCCCGGAGCCGACGCAGTAGACGAAATCGGTGTGCTGATGGGCTTCCAGCACCACCTCGTTCTTGCGGAATTCGCGCAGGGTGGTCGCATCGCTCACCGCCTTGCGGACGGCTTCGGGCAGCGTGGACAGCAGCGGATGGATATACATCGTCGATGTGTAAGTACTTCCTTGCACCTCGACTGACGAACCGTCATCAATCCCGATGCATGTTCGCTCCCTGGCCTGAAAAATGAAAAAAGGACCCGAAGGTGCACAGGGCACATCCAGGTCCAACTGGCGCGTCTCGGGGGCCGCGGCGCGCCAGGGCGGGAACTCCTTGGCCTGGCCTGCTGCGGCCAGGTGATGCTCTGCCTACCTGGCCGAGCGGTCCACGACGCCTGCCGTGCCCTGGTCGCCCGATGCGCGCACCGTGCCGGCATTGCCGCCACAGGCAACCATCGTACCCAACGCAGCCGAAGCCATGATGGCCGTGCTGCCGGATCGACTGTTGCCGGTGGTGCTCGAAGCCGCACCGATGTCGAACGCAGACAGCGTAGGCCCATCGGTGGCACCGTTGCCGTAGGCCTGCGCCGACACCGCGCCGGATTCGACGCCGATCACGCCGGCCTGGAGGTCGATGAGGTGGTTGGTCGTCATGTTGCTCTTGGCGTTCGTGGAGACCCGGACATGGGCGAACCCGCGTCCGAAGAGGCCCCGGGCCACGACTGCGGCCCGGGGGGCCGGCTCCTCCCGGCGGGATCGCCGCCGGGAGGGCGCACGGCCTTCAGGCTCAGCGGGCCGCGAGGATCGACGAGGTGGCCGAGTTGCCCACGGCGGTGGCGGTGACCTGGTTGCCGGCGGTGCGCAGCGAGCTGCCGCCCACGCCGCCCGTCACGCCGACGCCATAGGACACGCTGGTGGCCGTAGCGACGATGGCGCCGCTGTTCACCTGGTAGTTGCCCACTGCAGCCGTCGGTGCGCCAGCGCCCGGGGTGCCGGTGTTCAGCGCCGTCAGCGTCAGCGCGTTGGTCGCGCTGTTGCCGTAAGCCGAGGCGGCCACGCTGTTGCCCGTCACGCCCACGGTGGAACCCACCACCGCCGCGCCTGCCGGTGCTCCGGCGTTGAGCGCGACCTGGTAGGCCACGTTCGTGCTGGAGGCCGACACGTCACCGGCGTTGCTCTGGGCGTTCAGCACGGCGGCGGTGGCATTGGTGGAACCCATCCCGCCCAGTGCCAGCGCGCTGCCGCCGGTCGCCGAGGACGAAGCCCCGTAGCTGCCGCCGGCCGAGGCATTGAGCACGTTGCTGGCCACGTTGCCGCGAGCCAGGGCCGAGGTGCTGTTGCCGTCGATCGAGAGGCTGCTGCCGTTGAGCGCCGCGCTGGCCGGCAAGGCGCTGCCCGGCAGGTTCAGTGCCGCGGTCGTGGTCGCCGTGGACGTGACGTCGGCGCTGCTCATCTGCTGGTTGACCAGCCCTGCGCTGGCGTTCAGCGCGGCGGCACCCTCCACCGACACCGCATTGGTGGCGCGGTTGGCCGAGGCCTCCGACACCGTGCTGTTGCCGCTGATCGCCACCGTGCTGTTGAGCACGCCCGAGGTCTGGTCCGCGACGCGGTCCTGGTTGTAGAGCTGCGTCGAGGCGCTGCTCGACACGGCGGTCTGCGCGGTCTGCAGGTTGCTCAGCACATGGTCGCCGGTCGCGATGCCGGGCAGCAGCTGGGCGTTGGCCAGCGCGCTGCCCACGGGGGCCACGTTGGTGGCTTCCACGCTCAGCGTGTTGCTCGCGTCGTTGATCACGCCCAGCGCCGTGTTGCGGTTGCCCGACAGCGACACGCTGGAGTTGGTCACGGCGGCCGGAGCGAACACCTCCAGGTTGGAGCTGGCGGTGACCGCTGCCTCGCTGCCTTGCACCGAAGACAGCGCCGAGCCGGCCGAGACGCCGGTGCCGCTCAGCGACAGGCTGCTGGTGGCCGTGTTGGCGACCGCCGAGGCGCGCTGGCTGTTGCCCGACACGCTCAGTGCGCTGTCCTGGATGGTGGCATCCGCGGCCACGTCGATGGCGAAGGCGCCATTGACGTTGCTCGTGAGTGCGGCGCCTTCCGTCACGCCCTGCACGTTCGACAGCGCATGGTCGGCCAGCACCGCACCGCCGACGCTGCTGGCCGTCGAGGTGGTCTGGGTCGTGCCATGGGCGATGTCGTTCGCGGTCACGGCCAGGGTGTTCGAGGCCGAGTTGCCGGCGACCGAGCCGCTGGTCGTGTTGTCGCTCACCGACAGCGTGGAGCCGATGACCTGGGCCGTGTAGCCGGGCAGGGTGCTGCTTTGCACCGCCAGCGTCACGCCGCCCTGGGCCGGCACCGGCACGGTGGTGCCCGCGGTCATTCCTGAGCCGGTGGTTCCGAGATCGACGAGGTTTCCGAACTCGGTCCCCGTCATCGTCCCGAAGTAGCCGACGGCGCTCCTCGTCAGCACACCGCCGCTCAGCGACCAGCCGGCGCCTTGCAGGGCGGTGATCTGCGCTGCGCTGAGCGCTCCGGCATTGACCTGCAGCGTTCCCGCGATCACCGAGTCGGTGTCGCCGTCATATTGCAGGCCGGTGCCGGTGACCAGGAAGTTGAAGGCGTCTCCCGGAACGAAGGTCGTGCCGGCAGGGATGCCGATGAACGCCGACACATCCGCATTCGTCACCTGGAAGTTCTGCAGCGCACTGGTGGCGGCCACGCTGTTGGCAGCCAGGGCCAGGCCGTTGGTGGCGCTGTTGCTGGTGGCGCCGGCGGACGAGGCGTTGCCGTCGGCCGCCACCGAGCTGTTCAGCAGCTCGGTGCGCAACGGGCCCGGCACGCTGCCCACGCCCGCCGCGGTGCCGATCTCCAGCCGCACGCCGGCCGCGCTGGTGGCGGAGGCCGGCGCGGCGTCGAGCTGCGTGGCCACCACGCTGCCCTGGCCGGACTGCGCGTTCTGCACGGTGAACGCGGCGTTGGCTTGCAGGTTGCCGCCGCTGAACGTGGCGCCGCTGCTGGTGGGCGTGGACGTCGCGATGTCCACGCCGCTCGCGTCGAGCCGGGTGGTCGCGCGGCTGCCGTAGGCCAGCGCCTGGATGGTGTTCTCCGACGCGGAGACGGAGGCGTTGGTCACGTCGTCCTCGATGTCGGTCAGCACCACGTTGCCGCCGGCCGCACGGGCCAGCACCGCTGCAGGGCCGTCCACGGCCTGGACGTTGGTGGCACTCGCCACGGACGTCGTTCCCGCGCCCGTCGTGGACAGGTCGGTCGCTTCCAGGGTGAGGCGGCTGGAGGCATCGTTGCCGTAGGCTGCGCCGACGAAGGCGTTGCCCTCGTTGCGTGCGCTGCTGCCCGCGAGGTTGCCTTCGACGATCAGCGCCAGGCCGCCCTGGCCCGGCGCGCTCACGGCCTGGGCGCTCACGCCGGACTGGATCGACTGGCTGTTCAGGATGCCGTAGGCGGCGGTGACGGTCGGCAGGTCGCCGGTGCCGTTGAAGGCCACGGCGTCGGCAGCGTCGTACCCGACCTGCGAAGCCACGCCTGCGCCGGAGACCAGGCCGGCGATGCTGTTGGCCTGCACGTCCAGCGTGTTGGCGGCCGAATTGCCGTAGCCGATGGCGCGCTGCAGGTTGTCTTCCACGGCGAGGGTGCTGCCCGCCACGTGCGTGCCCGCGACCAGGCCCGCTGCCGCGGAGTCCAGCGTGGCGGTCACGGGCGAGGCCAGCCCGCCGATCTGCACGCTGGCGATGCCGGCGCCGGTGGAGACGCCATTGCCGGACAGCGACAGCGCGTTGCCCGCGCTGTTGCCCAGCGCCACGGCCTCCTGCGTGTTGCCGGCCGTCGACAGCGTGCTGTTGGCGATGACGTTGCCGAGCGGGGCGCCGGCGCGCGAGTCCGCGTCCAGGCCGATCGTGGAATCCGCGTTCACGGCGCTGACCGAGCCGTTGTAGTTGGCCTGGAGGTTGCTCAGCGTGGCGCCGCCAGCGGCCGACACGTTGCCGTCCGCGGCCGTGCCGCCCGTCAGCACGGCACTGCCGCCGCCCAGGCCCACGCTGTTGGCGGCGAGCGAGATGCTTTGCGACACCTCGTTGCCCGAGGCGCGCGCCGAGGCACTGTTGCCCTCCACGGACACGGTGCCGTTGTGCGTGACGCCGCCATTCAGGCCGGTGCCGGCCAGGATGGCCGAGTCGTCGACCGTGGCCGTGACGCCCACGTTGTAGTTGGTCTGCTGGTTCGCGATGGCGGCCGTGGCATCGAAGGCTGCCGCGCCGGCACCGCTGGCGATGGCGCTGGCGGCCGCGTTGCCGGTGGCCGTCGCGCTGACGCCGTTGCCGGACAGCGCGACCGAGCCGCCGTCGAGGGACTGCACGGCGGCGCCGATGCGGCTGTCGGCCGTGGTGCTGCCGACGTTGGCGCCGAAGTTGTTGCCCTGGCTGTTGAGGATGGCCAGGTCGGCGTCGAGGTTGACGCCCAGGCTGCCGCTGTTGTGGGCGGCGTTGTTCTGCGGCGTGCCGGCGCCGGTGGCACCGGTGACGGACAGCTGGTCGCCGACCAGGATGCGGTTGCCTGCCGTGCCGTTGGCGCCCAGCGCCTCGTTGCCGGTGGCGGCGCTGGCGATGCTGTTGCCCGAGACCGACAGCGCGCCCTGCAGCGTGACCACGCTGCCCGGCTCGCTCGCATGGATGAGCGCGTCGATGGACGAATCTGCCGCAAGGGCCGAGGCCGCGGCCGCGTTGCGCTCCTGCAGATTGCTCAGCACGGCCGAGCCCTCGAAGGCCGGCGCGTCGCCGGACTGCAGGTCGATGGTGGTGCGGGCGGTGTTGCCCTTGAGCGTGGCGGAGATGGTGTTGGTGCCCAGCACCGGGCCGGCCTCGATGACCTGGGTGTCGGGATGCGTCAGCTGGAGCTGGACCGCGTTGTTCGAGACCGCCGCCGAGCTGCCGCCCGCTTCGTCCGAGCGCTGGACCGAGGTGGCGACGACGCCGCCGGTCGCGGTGGCCAGCGGGGCGCCCACGGTGTCGAGCGTCGTCGAACCCGGCGTGTTGAAGGAGGTCTGCCCGCCGTTCACCTTGCCGGCGATCGAGGTGCTGCCGCTGTTGACCTGCGTCACGGCCGAGATGGTGTTGCCGGTGACGGTGGCGTTGCCGTCCTCGAAGTTGTCGGCCACGGCGCGCACCGTGCTGCCGGTGACGCTGCTGGTGACGTTGGCGCTGTCGACCCCGTTGGTGTTGACCGCGAGGCCGAGCGAGGCCGCGCCGGTGCCGGTGCCCGCCGTCTCGGGGGTGGCGGCCAGGTCGATGGTGTTGGTGAAGCTGTTGCCCCCTGCGCTGGCGCGGACCAGGTTGTCGGAGGTCTGGAGCGTGGAGCCGGTCACCGGATCGCCGTTGCCGTCGACGGTGACGCCGCCCGTGGCGTTCGCGATCGCCGCATCGACGGCGTTGATGTTGGCCTGCGCCGAGCCGACGGTGGTGTAGCCGTTGACGGCGGCGGGCGGCACGGGCGTGCCGAAGATGCTGGTGTCGGCGGCCTGGGCGCCGCCGGCGATCAGGGTCGCGGCGACGGCGATGGTGCTCAGGGCCGGCCTGCGGCCGGGCAGGCCGCGGTTCTTGCGTGCTTTCATGGAAAGTCCTGTGAAGTCGATTGAACGGAAATGTGCTGAAAGGAAATGCGCTGCGGGTATGGACTGGGTGCGGACGTTGCTGTCTCCTCCTCCTTTGCTGTGGCTCGCCTCGTTGGTGCTTTTTTTCTTCTTCTCTCTCGGCCTCTACTTCGCCGCCGCCGGGGCGACCGGCGCGGCGGCGCCCTGGATGCGCAGCCGGGCGATCACCTGCAGGCCGGAATCGCCGCGGTGGATCGAGGTGTCTGCTGCGTCGGGGCGCCACGTCACGCTGATCGCACCTGCTGCCAGGCCCCGCGTGGCCAGGGCGCCCACCACGGCCGCGAGTCGTTCATCGATGAGCGCATCGCGCTTGCGCGCATCCCAGTTCTCGGTGTCGCGCGCCGTCAGGATGAAGTCGACGGTCTGCTTGCGCGCGAGGGCGGCGATCTGGTCGAGCGTCGACATCGCCGCACCGCCGAGCGTGGAGGAACCGACGTCGAAGGTGATCTGGCTGGCGGCTTGCGATGCCTCGGCGCCGCCGGCGCCGCCACGCGCGAGGTTCACGACATTGCCGGCGGCCGCCGCGACGGGTTCGTCACCGGCCTTCGGCGCAGGGTTGGGCACGGTGCGCAGCTTCTCGGCGATCGCCGTGGGCAGCGGCGCCCCGCTGCCGGGGCGCAGCACCAGGCAGGGCTCGGGGTCCACCTGCGTGACGGTGCCGAGCAGGCGCACCACGCCCTCCTCCAGCGCCGTGCGAATGCCCAGCTGCAGCGGCTCCTGGCCCTTGCTGCCGATGTCGACGTCGAACAGGTCGCTGCCGAAGAAGCGGAAGACGTTGAGGCCGACCTCGTAGCCGTGGAACTGCTTGGTCAGGCTGACCGTCTTGCGCACCACCAGCGAGCGCGTGTCCACGATGCGCAGGTCCACGCCCACCGACGCGGTGAAGGTCCGGGCCTTGGGGCCGACCTGGTTCTTCGCCAACTCGAAGCCGCCGGAGTTGATGTTGTAGTTCAGCTCCGTGATGCCGCCGACGATGTAGTAGTCCGACTTGTGGATGCTGCCGCCGAAGTACGGCATCCAGGGCACGATCTGCGCGCTGCCGTTGTTGCCCAGGCGGTGCGTCATCCCGTCGCCCAGCTGCCGGCGGTCGGCATAGCCGAGCTCGCGCTCGGCGATCACCGGGTCGAAGCGCTCCGCCACGCCGACGGCGCCCGCCAGCTTGCCGAGCGCCGAATACACCATCAGCGCACCGCCCTGCGTGATGGCGTTGCCTTCGTTGATGCTGTACTTGCCGGTGTAGTCCTTGACGTCGCCCACGCTGACGACGATCGGCGCCCGCGCCGAGGCCGCGACGTGGTCGGCGAAGCAGGCGAGCACGCCTTCCATGGGCGTGACGTTGTCGCGCACCGAGGGACCGAGCAGGATCGGCACCTCGCCGGGCGCGACGCGCTGCTGGGGGATGTAGGTGCAGCCCGAGGCCAGGGCGACGGCCGCCGCGCCGAGGCCGATGCGCCACCTGCGCCCGGCGGCGCCATGGGTTGCGACTTTTCCGTGGTTCCCGCTGTTGCTTGTTTTCTGCATGGCTTGCTGTTTCCCGGGGCGTTCAGTTCAGCGCGCCGTAGGCACAGGCCGTGCTGCCGGCGACGGACGCGGACTGGTTGCCGCTGTTGGTCTGGTTGGAGTTCAGGGCCTGCCAGGCTGCGCCGTTGACGTAGCTGTTGGTGTTGCCGGCTGCGGCGGCGCCGACCACGCCGGTGTTGGTCTGCGTGCTGCCGACCTGGGTCGCGCCGTAGGTGCCGACGTCGCTCTCGTTGGCGTTGCCGGTGGACTGCGAGGAGGCGCCCGCGCTGCTCGGCGAATTGGCCACCGTGCTGTTGGTGCCCTGGTTGCCCGTCGCGTTGGCGGTGACGTCGCAGTTGTACTGGCGGTCGATGTGGGTGGTGTAGTTGTAGTTGGTGACCGGCGCCGCGTAGTAGCCGGACTTCCTCTTCTGCACCATGTCCTGGACGGCGGCGGCGTTGACCTTGTCGGCCGACGTCTGGAACTGCCATGCGGCGTTCTCGCCGACGTTGTTGGCCAGCACCGGGCCGGCGGCCAGGGCGGACGCCGCGGCCGCCAGCGCGATGCGGCGGAGCGTCGGCAGGGCAAGCGCTGCCCTGACTCCTGCGTGAATCATGTGAATTTCCTTGTGACTGGAGAAGGGGCCCGAGGGCCCGGACATGGGACGCGCGGCCCCTGCCGTGATGCACCCGCGCGGGGTGCCGCAGGACCTAGCCGCTCATGGTGGTGACACCTGCTGTCTCGAAGCGGCCGGACTGCCCGGCACGGCGCGCAGCCGGTGCGGCGCGGCCACCTTGGGGACGGCGGCCAGCGTGCCCTGGCCCATCGGGCGCAGCGCCGCGGCCGGGACGTCGCCACCGGCTTCGACGATCGCCTGCTCCAGGTCCTGGTACATGCGCTCGGACAGCGCCTGGTTTTCCCGCTGGAACAGCGCCAGCAGCTGGCCCGCGCGGCGCTGCATCTGCTGGATCGACTCGTCCATGCGGTTCAGCTCCGCACGCAGTTCCAGCAGGTAGACCTTCAGCTGCTGCCGGTCGAAGGGCGCGGCAGGGCTCATCCCGCGAACCCCCAGGCGACGATGGCCGGCGCGGCATGGAACGCCGGTTCGGTCCGCGCGCCCCGGCGTGCCGCCGCGGCCCGCGCCGGCGAGGCTGCGGAGATCCACTTGTCCTCGGCCTTCTGGGCGAAGGCCTTCGCCGGGTCGAAAGAGGCGCCGTTCACGAATCGGCCGCACATCCACCGCGCGCCGGCGCGCAGCGCGTTGGAGTAGTCCTGCTCGTTCTCGACGCCGGCCACCACGATCTGCTCGGCCAGGTGCGAGCAGATGCGGATCATGTCGCGCAGGGCGCGCCTGGCGTCCGGGTTGTGCCGGCCGCGCAGGACGAAGCTGTCGTCCAGCAGCAGCGTGTGGGGGTTGCAGGCCTGCAGGCCCTCGAGGTTGATGGGGCCGCTGCCGAAGCCGGCCATCGCGATGCGCGCGCCGCGTTCGCGCACGGCCGTGCAGAAGTCGCGGGCCTCGTCCAGCGAGGGCAGCGCCGTCCTGCCCGAGATCTCCAGCGTGAAGCGGCCCGCCGCGGCCGGATGCGCCGCCAGCAGCGCCAGCAGCTGCGACCAGTAGTGGTCCTTCTGCACGCTCATCGAGGAGATGCGGCACGCCAGCCGCAGGGAGGGATCGCGCAGCAGCCTGCCGAACACCTGCAGCGCCTGGGCGCGGTCCAGCACGCGGGTCAGCCCGAGGCGCTCCAGTGAGGGCATGAAGACCTCCGGCGAAGCGAGGTGGACCTCGGCCGCCTGGCTGGAAGGCCGCGCCACGCCGCGCCAGTACAGGACGTTGACGGGCGAATAGGGGCTGATCACGCCCTGCCACTCGCACTCGATGCGTTCGTCGGCGTGCGCGCGGGCGATGCCGGCGGCGATCTCCATGTCCGCCTGGAACCGGTCGGCATGGCCGCGCCACATGGCTGCGCAGAGGGTCGAATGCGACGCCGACGCGTACAGGACGTAACTGGATTCGTCCGCCGACAGCGGGCGCGGCGCATCGGTCTGCAGTTCGGTCCAGCCTGCGTGGAGCGCGGGAACGAAATCGCGCCCGTCGATGCGCATCGGCCGCGAGCCGGCCTGCACCATCAACTGCTCGAGGATGTCCTCCGCGGCCTCGCCGTCCTGGGGCAGCCAGAGCACCAGGCAGTCGTCGCCCACCTGCGCGATCTGCCGGGCGGGATCGCAGGTGAACGCGCCGAGCCGCCGGGCGATCTGCGCGCTGAATTCGCTGGCGCAGCGCGGTCCGAAGGCCTCGCGCACCCGGGCCAGGTTGCCGACGTAGACGAATGCCCCGCGGTAGGCGGTTCCTTCGGGTTCCGACAGCGCGTCGGCGGCGGGCGTTGTTTCCATCTGTTGCATGGAATGAATACTAGGCAGCGCCTTTTGGCCATGCAGCAGTTGGTTTTAGTCAGTTGTCATCCAAATAACAGAAGCGAACGGGGCCATCCAGTGTTGCGGAGCAACATCCGGGGCAGATGTAGTGCAAATGTTCTCGCTTTTGCCTGGAAATGCGCCGGCACCGGCCGCGATCGGCCGTGCGACAGGTCATTTGCGCGGAAAAAAGTGTTCGTGCCGCTTCACGGCGGAGCGGCCCGGACGACGCCGCACGGGATCGGGCCATTTTTGCCATAATGGCTTCATTCATCCTGCGACTGGAGACCCACCATGGTTGCCGCCCTGCCGATGCCCGAAGACCTGCCGACCCGCCCTGCCTCCCAGGTGAAGAACCGCTGGGGCGAGGTGGTGCGCCAGGTGCGCGAATCCGGCAGCGTGGCGGTGACCCATCACGCGGCCGTCGAGATGGTGCTGATCGACACCGCGACCTACCGGCGCCTGGCCGAGGAGGTCCGCGGCATGCACGCCCAGGAAGAGGCGGTGATGGACGAGCTGGACCGCGCCTTCGAGGCCCGCCTGGCCGCGCTGCAGGCACCCGATGCCCGCGCCCGGCTCGACGGCCTGTTCGCACGCCGCGGCCAGCTCAAGCGCGCACCGAAGGCGGGCGCTTCCTTCTGATGGCCCGCGCGCCGCGCAACAAGACCGCCGCCGCCAGACCCGCGCCCTCCTCCCTGCCCCGCCCTTTCATCTTCGTGCTGGCCGGCGTCAACGGCGCCGGCAAGAGTTCGGTCGGCGGCGCCCTGCTGGCCGAGCACGGGCTGAGCTGGTTCAACCCCGACACCTTCGCGCGCGAGCTGGCGGCACGCCTCGGCCTGGCGGTCGAGGAGGCCAATGCCCGCGCCTGGGAGCATGGCCGCGCGCTGCTCGAACGCGCCATCGCCGAAGGCCGCAGCCACGCCTTCGAGACCACCCTGGGCGCCCGCACGATCCCGGCGCTGCTGGCGCGGGCCGCCGGCACGCACGACGTGGTCATGATCTTCTGCGGCCTGTCGAGCCCGGCGCTGCACCTGGAGCGGGTGCGCTTTCGCGTGGCCCACGGCGGGCACGACATCCCGGAAGCGAAGATCCGCGAGCGCTGGACCGCCTCGCGCGCGAACCTGATCCGCCTGCTGCCGGTGCTGGCGCGGCTGCAGGTGTTCGACAACAGCGCGCCGGCCGCCGCGGACGGCAGCATCCCGGACCCGCGCCTGGTGCTGGAAATGGCGGCGGAGCAGGTGCTCTTCCCGGCGGCGGACGATGCCGGGACGCTCGCCGGCACGCCGGCCTGGGCCCGTGCGATCGTGCAGGCGGCGCTGGAGCTGGACACCGCGGGGCCGCGCGGCGCCTGAGCCGCGCCGCCCTCCTCTTCCTCTCTCAGGCCGGCCCTGCCGCTGCCGTCACCTCGATCTCGGCGACGATGCGGCTCGCCGCGACCTGCTCGCCGACCGCCACATGCAGCGCCGCCAGCCGGCCGGCCACCGGCGCGGCGTGCACGTGCTCCATCTTCATCGCCTCCAGCGTGACGATCGGCTGGCCCGCCTGCACCTGCTGGCCGACCTGCGCCAGCACGGCGACCACGCGCCCGTTCATCGAGGCGCGCAGCCTGCCGTCGCCCCCCGCCTCGCCCGGGCGCACGGATGCGGCCCGGGTCCGGTCCTCGATGCGCAGGGCCCGGCCGCGGTAGTGCAGCAGCAGCACGGCGCCGTCGCGGAAAAAGTCGGCGCGCTCGAACAGACCGTCGCACACGAAGCGCGCATGGTGCTCGCCGAGCTCGGCGACCTCGATGCCGACCGCGCGCTCGCCCACCCGCGCCTCGAAGCGCTGCCGCGGCCCGTGCGTGACGTCCACGCGCCAGGCCTGACCGTCGAGCTCGAAGCGCTGCGAGATCGGCAGGCGGTGCGCCAGCGCCCGCCCACCCGCCTGCCGCGGGTGGGGACCTGCGGTCTCATGGAGCAGCACGGCGGCCAGGGCGGCGGCGCGCTCGCCCGCCGCGGGATCGGCGGCGCGCAGCTCGTCCAGGTGCCGGCCGATGAATGCGGTCGTCGCCTCGCCGGCGGCGAAGACCGGGTGCGCCAGGCAGCGGTGCAGGAAGTGCTGGTTGGTCGTCACGCCGAGCGCGACCGCATCCTCCAGCCCCGACATGAGCTTGCGCCGGGCCTCGTCGCGCGTCGCGCCATGGGCCACGAGCTTGGCGACCATCGAGTCGTAGAAGGGCGGCACCTGCGCTCCGCTGCGCAGCCCGTCCTCCACGCGCAGCCGCGGCGGCATCCGCCACAGCGCGACGGTGCCGCTTTGCGGCACGAAGCCCTGGTCCGCGTCCTCCGCGCACAGGCGCACCTCGATCGCGTGGCCGGCCAGGCGCACGTCCTCCTGCGCGAGCGGCAGGCGCTCGCCGGCGGCCACGCGCAGCTGCAGCTCCACCAGGTCCAGCCCGGTGATCGCCTCGGTGACCGGGTGCTCCACCTGCAGGCGCGTGTTCATCTCCATGAAATAGAAGCGGCCCTCGCGGTCGAGCAGGAACTCCAGCGTGCCCGCGCCTTCGTAGCCGATCGCCCGCACCGCCGCCACCGCGGTGGCGCCCATGCGCGCGCGCAGCTCGGGCGAGACCGCCGGGCTCGGCGCCTCCTCGATCAGCTTCTGGTGGCGCCGCTGCACCGAGCAGTCGCGCTCGCCGAGGTGGATGGCGTGGCCGTGGCGGTCGGCGAAGACCTGGATCTCGATGTGGCGCGGCTCGACCAGCGCGCGCTCCAGGATCACCTGCGCGTCGCCGAAGGCGCTCAGCGCCTCCGAGCGCGCGCTGCGCAGCAGCCCGGGGAACTCGCGTGCCGAATCCACCTGCCGCATGCCGCGGCCGCCGCCGCCGGCGGTGGCCTTGATCATCACCGGGAAGCCGATGCGTGCCGCCTCGTCGGCCAGGCGCGCCTCGCTCTGGTCCTCGCCCTGGTAGCCGGGGATGCAGGGCACGCCGGCCTGCTGCATCAGCGCCTTGGCGCCGGCCTTGTGGCCCATGGCCGCGATGGCTTCGGGCGACGGGCCGACGAATACCAGGCCGGCGTCGCGGCAGGCGCGGGCGAAGTCCGCGTTCTCGGCCAGGAAGCCGTAGCCCGGATGCACCGCGTCGGCGCCGGCCAGGCGCGCGGCCTCGATGAGGGCGGGGATGCGCAGGTACGACTGCGCCGGCAGCGGCTCGCCGATGCACACGGCCTGGTCGGCCTCCAGCACGTGGCGCGCCCCGGCATCGGCGGTCGAGTACACGGCCACGGTGCGGTGGCCGAGCGCACGCGCGCTGCGGATCACCCGCAGCGCGATCTCGCCCCGGTTGGCGACCAGGACCTTGTGGAAGGGGGTGGCGTGGATCGGTGCGGTCATGGCGGCGGGAGCGTCAGGGGCGGGCCACGGAGAACTGCATCGGCTGCGGCCGGCGAAGCTCCGCCTCGCGGCAGACCGACAGCACCTGGGCCAGCACGGCGCGCGTGTCGCGCGGGTCGATCACGCCGTCGTCCAGCAGGTGCGCGCTCGTGGTGAAGACGCTCATCTGGCTGTCGAAGCGCTCGACGATGCGGCGCGCCATCTCGTCCAGCCGGGCCCGGTCCACCTCGCCGCCCTTGCGCCGCATGGCCGCCTCGGTCACCTCGACCATGGTCTGCGCCGCCTGCTCGCCGCCCATCACCGCCGTCTTGGCGTTGGGCCAGGAAAAGCAGAAGCGCGGATGGAAGCCGCGGCCGCACATGCCGTAGTTGCCGGCGCCGAAGGAGGCGCCGCACTGGATCGTGATCTGCGGCACCGTGGCGCTGGTCACGGCCTGGATCATCTTGGCGCCGTGCTTGATGATGCCGGCCTCCTCGTAGGCGCGGCCGACCATGAAGCCCGTCGTGTTCTGCAGGTACAGGATCGGCGTCCTCGCCTGGCAGCAGGCCTGGATGAAGTGCGTGGCCTTGGCGGCGCCGGCCGGGTCGATCGGGCCGTTGTTGGTGATCACGCCCAGCGGCAGGCCTTCGATCCGGCAGGTGCCGGTCACCGTCGCGCTGCCGTAGTGCTCGCCGAATTCGAGGAACTCGGAGTCGTCGGCGATGCGCGCGATCACCTGCTTCATGTCGACCGGCCGCTTGGGGTCCATGGGCATGATGCCCAGCAGCTCCTCGGCGTCGTGGCGCGGCGGCCTGAAGCGGCGCGCGGCCGCCCGCGGCATGTCGCGGTTCCAGTCGATGTGGGCGAGGATTTCGCGCGCCAGGCGGATGGCGTCGCGGTCGTCCTCGGCCAGGTAGTCGCCCAGGCCCGAGACGGAGGTGTGCATCACCGCACCGCCCAGCTCCTCTTCGGTCGCGATCTCGCCGGTGGCCGCCTTCAGCAGCGGCGGGCCGGCCAGGAAGGCCCGCGAGCGGCCGCGCACCATCACGATGTAGTCCGACAGGCCGGTCTGGTAGGCGCCGCCGGCGGTGGACGAGCCGTGCGTCACCGTCACCACCGGCAGGCCCGCGGCCGACAGGCGCGCCAGGTTGCGGAACAGGCTGCCGCCGGTGATGAACTCCTCGACCCGGTAGGTCATCAGGTTGGCGCCGGCGCTTTCCACCAGCTGCACGTAGGGCAGCCGGTTCTCCAGCGCCAGTTCCTGGATGCGCAGCTGCTTGGGCAGGCCCATCGGCTGCAGCGCACCGGCGTCGATGCCGGAATCGGAGGCGGTGATCATCGCGCGCACGCCCGAGACGAAGCCGATGCCCGCGATCACGCCGCCGCCGGGCACGCTCCTGTCCAGGTCGGGGTTGTCCAGGCCCAGGCCGGCCAGCGAGGCGATCTCCAGGAAGGGCGTGCCCGGATCGAGCAGCAGCGACAGGCGCTCGCGCGGCAGCAGCTGGCCGCGCCTGTCGAAGCGCTCGCGCGAGCGCGCCGAGGTGTCGGCGGCACGGCGCTCGCAGGCACGCACGCGCTCGATCAGCGCCAGCATGCCCTCGCGGTTGGCCTGGAAGGACGCGCTGCCCGTCGAGAGGGTGGATTCGATGGTCGCCATGCCGCCAGCTTAGGAAGCGGCCGATGCCGGGTCTTGCGCCCAGTGGCTGCCCGCTCAGGCCACCGTTGCCAGCCGCAGCCTGGACAGCAGCGCCGCCGGGCGGTAGGACATCTTGCTGCGCCGGAAGCCCGGGATGCCCAGGTCCTGCTCGAAGTTGAGCCAGGCCACGCGCGGCCCGGATTCGCGGCAGAAGTGCCGGAACATGTGGGGATAGAGCCCCTCGTGGCTGTCCAGCCCCTTGGCGAAGCGGATCGCGCAGACGCCCGGTGCCAGCATCTGCCCGAGCACCAGGCCGATGGGCTGGGTGCCCTCGAAATGCACGAAGCCCTCCAGCCCGAAGGCCTGCGCGTGCGAGAAGGCCTCCAGGCAGGCGGCTTCGTCGGCCTCGCCGCCCCGCTTGCCCTTGTGCGCCATCCAGCCGGCGAGCACCTCGCGCGCCGCGCCCTCGAGCGCCGGCCCATAGGGCCGCGCCGAAGGCCGGTGCTTGGCCAGGAACCGGCGCAGCTGGTTGCGCTTGCGGGCCAGCGGGCGGCCCGCGTAGTCGGCGAAGCCGGCGGCGGCGTAGAGGTAGTCCGCATCGTCGCGCGACTCGGTGACGGCAAAGCGGCCGGCCTCCAGCGCCTCGGCCTGGTCGCGGGCCACCGGATAGAGGTGGTCGTGCCCCCGCAGCAGCGCCTGCAGCACCTCCGGCGGCGCCTGCGCCGGCTCGAAGAGGGGCATCAGGTGGCGCGCGCCGTCGTAGCTGCGGCCCGAGACGGCAGGCCAGCGCCCGGCCAGGTAGCGGTAGGCGTGCGCCTCGCGGAACAGGTAGAGGTTGGAGAAGCACCACTCCGACAGGCATTGCGCGCCCCGCCGCGCGCGCAGCGGCGCCAGCGCCGCCTCGATCGGCGCCTGCAGCGCCAGCGTGAGCGGCTCGCCCCGCTGCATTCAGACCGCGGCCGCCCGCCCGCGCACGCCCGGTGCCGGCCCGTCGGCCGGCGGCCCGGCGAAGCACTGCGCGATCGCCAGCCACTGGCTGGCGGCGCCCGCGCTCGCCACCAGCGCCGTGTCGGCCACGTGGCGGCGCTGGGTGACGACCAGGCAGAAGTCCTGCGCCGGCCCGCGCACGGACTGCGGCGAGCCCGCGTCGCCCCAGGTCCAGGTGCCGCCGCCGGGCGCGTCCAGCGCGACGAAGGGCGCCGGCCCGGGCACCGGCCGCTGACGGTTGACGAAGGTCCAGGCGTAGGTGGTGACGCCCAGGTGCGCGATGTGCCGCAGCCGCGGCGAGGCCGGGCGCGCGCGGCCCGCCACGTCCCACACGTCCTGCCCGTGGGCCCAGGTCTCCATCAGCCGTGCGGTGGCGAAGGAGCGCGCGCTCATGCTCGGGCCGTACCAGGGCAGGCGCGCCTTCGGGTCGAGCGCGGCGAGCGCGTCGGCCAGGCGCGCCGCGATCGGCGCCCAGTGCGCCAGCAGCGCGGCACCGTCGAGGTGGCCGTACTTCTCGCGCGCGATGGCGCTGATCTCCTCGCCGCGGGCCAGGCGCACGTCCAGCGCCCGCGTGTCGCGCGCGAAGGCCTCGGCATCGGTGGCGGCGAGCAGCCCGGTCTCGTCGAAGTAGCACAGGTGGGCGATCTCGTCCCAGGCGCTCCAGCCGTAGAAGGCGCTGGCGATGCGCCACTGCGCGGGCGACAGCGTGCGGCACAGGGCGGCCAGTCCGGCGCATTCGGCGCGCAGGTCGGCGGCGATGTCCTGGTTGCCGCCCATGGCTCAGAGCCCCAGCTGGCGCGCCGCGAGGTCCTTCATCACCTCCTCGGAGCCGCCGCCGATCATCATCACCTTGACCTCGCGGTAGATGCGCTCGCTCCGAGTGCCGCGCATGAAGCCCATGCCGCCCAGCAGCTGCACCGCCTGGTCGGCGCAGAACTGCAGGGCCTGCGTGGCCTGCACCTTGGCCAGGCCCACGCGCGCCACCAACTGGGCCGGCCGCGCCAGCCGGTGCTCGATGCGGTAGGCCAGGTCGTACACCAGCGCGCGGGCGGCGTCGATGCGCACCGTCATGTCCATCAGCTTGTGGCGCACCACCTGCCGCTCGGCCAGCGGGCGGCCGTCGATGCGGCGCTGGCGCGTCCAGTCCACCGCCTCCTGCAGGCAGACCTCGGCGAAGGCACAGGCCTGCGCGGCCATGAAGATGCGCTCGCTGTTGAAGTTGTTCATGAAGAGCTTGAAGCCCCGGTGCTCCTCGCCGATCAGGTGCGCCGCCGGCACGCGGCAGCGGTCGAAGTGCAGGTGCGCGGTGTCGGAGGCCCACCAGCCCATCTTCCTGAGCGCGGTGCGCGTCAGGCCCGGCGTATCGCCCTCGATCAGCAGCGCCGAGATGCCGCCGGCGCCGGGCTCGGACGGATCGGTGCGCACGGCGACGGTGAGGAAGTCGGCGCGCATGCCCGAGGTGATGAAGGTCTTCTCGCCGTCGACGACATAGTGGTCGCCCTCGCGCACGGCGGTGGTGCGCAGGTGGGCCACGTCGGAGCCGCCGCCGGGCTCGGTCACGGCCAGCGCGGCGATCTTGCGGCCGGCCAGCACCGGCGGGATGACGCGCTGCCGGAGGGCCTCGCTGCCGGCCTTGAGGATCGGCGGCAGCGCGATCGTGTGCGAGTTCAGCGAGGCCGACACGCCGCCGCTGCCGGTGCGCGCGAATTCCTCGGCGACGATGAGCTGGTAGAACAGGTCGGCCGGCGTGCCGCCATAGGCCTCGGGGTAGTTCAGGCCGGGCACGCCCATCTCGGCGGTGCGCTCGTAGAGCGCGCGCGGAAAGGTCTCGGCCTCGTCCCACTCGTTGACGAAGGGCGTGATCTCGCGCGCGATGAACGCCCGCAGGCCGGCGCGGAACCGGTCGTGCTCGGGCGTGAAGTAGAAGGGCAGCGACGGCGCTTCCAGGAACTCCATGGACGTCTCCTCGTCGCCGCGAGGCTAGCGGCGCGGCGCGGAGAGGTCTTGCGCCGAGTGGCTGCCGGCTTCGGCCGGCGTCAGTGGGTCGTCGGACGGGCGCGCGCGGCCGGCGGACAGCGGTCCGCCACCTCGATCCAGCACGCGAAGATCGGATGCCCGTCCACGATCATCGGCGGTGCCGCACGGTGCGCGCGGAAGCCCTCGCGGCGCAGCAGCCGCTCGATGCCCAGCGGCGACACCGTGATCAGGCGCTCCGCGCCCTGCGCTCTGGCCACCTCGATCGCCCGCTCCAGCAGGCCCACCGCGACCGGCGAGGAGAACTGGCCCATCGCACCGCCCTGGGGTGCCGTGAAGTCCACCGCAGCGAAGCGCGAGAGCTCCCAGACCAGCGGGTCCCGGGGCGGCTCGGCACCGCCCAGCAGCTGCGGGAACACCTCGCCCAGCAGGTACGGGCTGGTGGTCGGCAGCAGCCGCGCCGTGCCCACCACCTGCTGCTGCGGGTCCCGCGCGGCGAGGTACAGGGTGCCCGCGTGGTCGAACTGGTCGCGCTCCAGCCCCACGGGCGTGTCCAGCTGCCATCCCAGCATCTCGACGAAGACCTTGTAGCGGTAGCGCTCGACACTTTCGAGCAGTTGGGGCGTGAGTTCGTGCGGGCGGCCGGCGAGTACTTCCATGTGATTAATCCCGATGTTGTATCGGGGCATTTCAGCGCCCGGCCGCCGCCTGCGGAACTATCAGTTCTTGTAGGTGCCGCCGGTGCAGGACTGGCATGCCGCGTCGAACGCAGGCTGCTGCCAGTCGATCGCGTCGATGAAGCGGGCCAGCATTTCCAGGCTGTCTTCCCACGGCAGCGGCACGCTGGCCTCCGAGACCAGCAGAATGTTCGTGCGCGGCAGGCCCAGCCGGACCACGCCGGGCGAACCGGCCGCGTGCCGCCATTCCCAGTCCCATCCGATGCTCAGCGCCGGCTCGGTCGGGCTCACCCACTCCGTATAGCCCGAGAGGGTAGCCGCCGTGCCGCAGCGCGGCGCGGTGCCCGGCCCCTCGTCGTCGACGTTCGAGATCAGGTGCTGCAGGGGGATGTGACCCAGGTCCCCCTGCTTCAGTCGAAGGTATCCGTCGGCGGACAGTGTGCTCATGTTCTGCTCCTGAATGCGATGTGCATGTGTGCGCGCACTTCTTGATCGACTCCCGGCATCAGCATGCATCCAGCCGCGCCCGGTTTCCTCGTCCTCGCGAAACTGCCTCGCATTTCGCGCGAAACCTCACACACGCCGACCCTTTCGGGGGCGGCCCTGCGCGTCGCCCCCCGAACCGATGTCGCGTGTTTCATGTAAATTGAAGGGTCAGGGTTTCATACGTTCGCCGCAAAAGCGACGCCACACGGGGCCAGCCATGTCGACCCGGAGCCTCTTGACGTTTCCTGCCAGCGAGCAGGCCCGCCATGCAGCCGTTCTCTGAAAACCTGTTGACGGCGCTCGACCGGGCGCCCAGCGAACAGGCGATCTTCGATGCCTTGCGGGCGGAGGCGCGCCGCCTGGGCTTCGAGCACTGCGCCTACGGCCTGCGGCTGGCGGTGCCGGTGTCCAACCCCAAGGTCATCACCCTCAACGACTACCCCGCCGCGTGGCAGGCCCGCTACCAGGAGGCCCGCTACCTGTACGTCGACCCCAGCGTGCGCCACGGCCAGCTGAGCCAGCAGCCGCTGGTATGGACGGACGAGGTGTTCGCCTCGGCGAAATCGCTGTGGGACGAGGCGCGCGACCACGGCCTGCGGGTGGGCTGGGCCCAATCCAGCCTCGACGGCTTCGGTGTGGGCGGCATGCTCACGCTCTCGCGCTCGGCCGAGCCGCTGGGCGCCCGCGAACTGGCGGACAAGGACAGCGAGATGCGCTGGCTGGTGCAGGCGGCCCACCTGGCCCTGTCGCGCTTCATGAAGCCGCGCTACGCCGTGCAGCCCGAGACGCCGCTCACGCCGCGCGAGATCGAGGTCCTGAAATGGACGGCGGACGGCAAAACGGCCGCCGACATCGGCGAGATCCTGGCCATCTCGGTGCCGACTGTGAACTTTCATATCAAAAACGTGGTGCACAAGCTGAAGGCAGCCAACAAGACGGCCGCGGTGGTGCAGGCGCTGCTGTCCGGCCTGCTCAACTAGCTTGCCTTGCCTCGGGCCGGGGCGGACCTATCAACTTTGTGAGCTTTCCGTGGCGTCGAACTTTGCTTCAATCGACACATGGGACTCCCGAAACTTCTCCGTCGCGCCGAGATCCGCGTGCACCTCGCCCCGGGTGCCCTGATCGCCTGCGAGGTTCAGAGGACCTGGGGCCGCCCACGCATCACGCGCAAGGCCAGCTTCCAGTTCTACAGCGGGGAGCGGCCGGCGGCCATGGCGGCTCTGCAGGCGTGGATCCAGGAGGCGCCCGCGCGCCGTTCCCTGGTGTGGATCGTCGGCCCCACCGAAGCGCAGTACTTCGTGCTGCCGTGGTCGCCCGAGTGGGTCGATCCGCTCAGCCGCTACGCCTACGCACGCGCCCGCTACGAGCAGCTGTACGGGCTGGACGCGCGCCTGACCTCCTTCTGCTTCGCCAAGCCTTCGCCGGAGGGCGAGCAGCTGGTTTCCTGCATCCCGGCGGCGCTGCAGGCGGAACTGGAAGGCTTCGCGCGCGATTGCCGCTGCGAGCTGGAGGCCATCAAGCCCTCGGTCGCCGCCGTCTGGGAGCGCTTCCGCGACGTGCTCGAGGGCGAGGCCGGCATCCTGTGCGTGGAGGAAGGCGACCGGCAGGCGCTGGTGCGCCACGACCGCACCCGCATCCAGGAGATCGTCGTGCGGCACCGCCCGGCGCAGCAGTCGCTGGATGCGGTGCTCAAGGGGGTCGTGCGCCACTTCGCCAACACCACCGACAAGGCGGCCACCCCCGGTGGCGCCGTCGACCTGCATCTGCCCGCCAAGCAGGGATTCGACACCCGGGGCGATGCCGCCTACGCGGTGGCCCTGTGCGGCGCCCTGTGAACCGGCGCCGCGCCGCGGCACCGAGCCCGGCGCTCAAACGGCGGCCCTGACGGCCGTCGAGGCGTGCCCGGTTGAGGCACGCCGGCGCCGATGGCCACGCTGGAACACATCCATCGCGCCCTCGGTCAGTCGAGCGCGGCGCCCTTCAGTTCGGGGATCAGGAACAAGGTGGCCAGCATGTCGATGACGTAGATCGCCGCCAGCAGGCCGATCGCCGCCTGGAACGAGTAGGCCGCCGCCAGCGCACCGACGACCACCGGCCCGAAGCCGCCGACGCCGCGCCCGATGTTGAACAACACGTTCTGCGCCGTCGCCCGCGCGGCCGTCGGATAGGCCTCCGACATCAGCGCCCCGTAGCCGCCCAGCATGCCATTGACGAACATGCCCAGCAGCGCGCCGGCCCACAGCATCGTCACCGGATCGGAGAGCTGGGCATAGGTCAGGACCATCGCCACGGCGCCGGCCTGGAACAGCAGGAAGCTGGGCTTGCGGCCGATGCGGTCGGCCAGCTGGCCGAACACCCAGATCCCCGCCATCATCCCGAGGACGGTCACCGCGGTCCAGAGCGCCGACTTGGTCAGGGTGAAGCCGAGCTTGTTGGCCAGGAAGCTCGGCATCCAGATCATGATCCCGTAGTAGCCGAAGTTCTGGACCGAGCACAGGACCACGATGCCCAGGCTGGTGCGCGCGGTCCGGCCGTCCTTGACGAGCAGGCCGAAGGTCCTCCCCCGGGCGCCCTTGTCCCCGGCCCGGCGCACGAACACCTCCGGCTCATGGAGCTTGCTGCGGATGACCCAGGCCACGAACGCAGGGATCACGCCGACGATGAACATGCCGCGCCAGCCGATGTGCGGCAGCAGCAGCGGCGTGAGCAGTGCCGCGCCGAGCACGCCCATCTGCCAGCCCAGCGCTACATAGGACGAGACGCGGGCGCGATGGCGCGCCGGCCAGGCCTCTGCCGCCAGGGCCATGCCGATGCCGAATTCGCCGCCCAGCCCGACGCCGGCGAGCGTGCGGTAGACGAGCAGGTCCCAGTAGCCCTGCGCGAAAGCGCACAGGCCGGTGAAGGCCGCGAACATGACGATGGTCCAGGTCAGCACGCGGATGCGGCCATAGCGGTCGCTCAGGGCGCCGAAGAGGATGCCGCCCGCGACGGCGCCCACCAGCGTCCAGGTCACCAGCGAGCCGGCCTGGCCGGTACTCAGATGCAGGTCGGCGGAGATCGCCGGCAGCATGAAGCCGAGGATCAGCAGGTCGAAGCCGTCCATCGCATAGCCGATGGCCGAGCCGGCCAGGGCCTTCCACCCGTAGCGGGTCACTTGGTCCTGGCCGGCGGCATCGGCGCGGCTGTCGTCCATCGGGGTCACTCTCGCTTCCACTGTGTCGTCTCCTTGGTGCGCGTGCGTCGCTTCGCGCACGGGCGCCCGCCGATCGTAGTTCGCCGGCCTCGGCTCCTGATGCCGGTGCCTCACCATATATATCCCATCGCGATACAATCGCGCGCTTTGTCCCGCTCCCCACCATGAGTCCCCCGGCCGCCCTCGCCAAGCAGCACTTCGAGACGCTGGCCGAGTTCCGCTACCAGATGCGGCGCTTCGAGCGCTTTTCCGAACTGGCCGCCCTGTCCGAGGGCATCGCGCCGCAGCAGTACCTGCTGATCCTCCAGGTCAAGGGCACGCCGGGCCGCGACTGGGCCAGCGTCGGCGAGCTGGCGCAGCGTCTGCAGATCAAGCACCACGCGGCGGTCGCGCTGGTGTCGCGCTGCGAATCCCAGGGACTGGTCCGGCGGCAGGCCGACGAAGCCGACCGGCGCAAGGTGCAGGTGCATCTCACCGCGCTCGGCCAGCAGAAGCTCGAATGCCTGGCCGCCCTGCACCGTGCCGAACTCAAGTCGCTGCGCGGCGTGTTCGAGGTGCCCCGCATCGACTTCGCCCCCTAGGCCTTGCGCCACCAGGAACCCACCCCATGAGCACTGCCCACGCCGCACGCGGCGACTTCGACGCCGGACGCCGCCTCCTCCCGGTGGCCCTGCTGGCCTGCGTGATCGGCCTGCTCGCCACCGGCGCCGCATGGCTGCTGCTGGCGATGATCCACCTCTTCACGAACCTGTTCTTCTTCCAGACCTTCTCGTGGGCCGCGCGCTCGCCGGCGACGCACACCCTGGGCGCCGCCGTCATTGCGCTGCCCGTGATCGGCGGCCTGCTGGTGGGCGTGATGGCACGCCTGGGCACCGACAAGATCCGGGGCCACGGCATTCCCGAGGCCATCGAGGCCATCCTGTTCGGGCGCAGCCTGCTGTCGCCCAAGGTGGCCGTGCTCAAGCCCCTGTCCTCGGGCATCGCCATCGGCAGCGGCGGGCCCTTCGGCGCGGAGGGCCCGGTGATCATGACCGGCGGCGCGATCGGCTCCCTGCTGGCACAGCATTTCCACCTGAGCGCGGCAGAGCGCAAGGCGCTGCTCGTCGCCGGCGCCGCAGCCGGCATGACGGCGGTGTTCGGCACGCCGCTGGCGGCGGTGCTGCTGGCCATCGAGGTGCTGCTGTTCGAGCTGCGGCCGCGCAGCCTGGTGCCCGTCACGCTCGCCTGCGCAGTGGCGGGCTTCGCGCGGCCGTGGGTGCTGGAGGCCGGCCCGCTGTTCACGCTGCACACGGCGCCGGCCGACGCCTGGACGCTGCCCCTGTGCCTCGTCGCCGGGGTGTGCTCCGGCCTGCTGGGCGCGGCGCTGTCGCGCGCGCTCTATGCGGTCGAGGACGCGTTCCATCGCCTGCCGGTGCACTGGATGTGGTGGCCCGCGATCGGCGGGCTGGCCGTGGGCATCGGCGGCTTCATCGAGCCGCGCACCTTCGGCGTGGGGTATGACGTGATCGACGGGCTCCTGCACCAGCAGTACCCGGCCGCCACCGTCCTGGCGGTGGTGCTGGTCAAGGCGGTGATCTGGATCATCGCCCTGGGCTCGCTGACCTCGGGCGGCGTGCTCGCGCCAGTTCTCACGGTGGGCGCGGGCCTGGGCGCGCTGATGGGCGCCTTCCTGCCGGGCCAGGACGCCGCGCTGATGCCCCTGCTGTGCATGGCCGGCGTGCTCGGGGGCGTGATGCACGCGCCGCTGATGGCGGCCGTCTTCGCCTTTGGCGTCACGGGCGACAACGCCGCCCTGCTGCCGCTGCTGGCCACGACGATGGTGTCCTACGGCTGCACCGTGCTGCTGATGCGCCGCTCGATCCTGACCGAGAAGATCGCCCGGCGCGGCCGGCACGTCTGGCGCGAGATCAGCGTCGATCCGCTGGAGCGCCACAGCGTCGAGGAATGCATGACGCGCGACGTGCAGGCGCTGCCGGAGGCGATGACCGTCGAGGAGGCGCTGCAGGGTCCCTTCGGCCCCGCGCAACGCCACCGCGCCTTTCCGGTGCTGTCGGCCGACGGCCGCCTGCTCGGCCTGCTCGACCGCGACAGCCTGCTCGCAGGCGCGCGCGATGCGAGCTGCGCCTCCTGCCTGCGCGGCGCGCCGGCGTTCGCCCTGCCGGCGGAGACGTGCCGCACGGCGGCGACGCGCATGGCGCGGCTGGGGCTGGAGCGCATCGCCGTGGTCGAGGATGCGCGCTCGCTGCGCCTGGTGGGCATCCTCTCGCGCAGCGACCTGGTCAAGCCCACGCTGGCGCACTTCCACGAGGAGGAGGTGCGCGAACGCCAGCGGCAGCTGCGCTGGCGCTCCCGGCCGTGACGGTGGCTCGGCGCGCCGCCGGGTCAGCCATGCAGCCGCCACCTGAGCACCTCTTCCCGACCGCGGACTTGCTTCAGCCGGCCGGCAGCGGTGCCAGCCCTTCGGACATCTCCTCGCCCGTCGATGCCCCGATCCGGGCGCGCCACCCGGCAAAAGGGTTCTCCACCAGATAGCCCTGCCGCACCAGGTACGCGAACAGGCCGTGCAGCACCAGGCAGGCCTGGCCGATCGCCGAGACCGACAATGGGCCTTCCAGGGGCCGCCACTGCGGCGTCCAGCGCTGGTGATAGCGCGGGGCGCACCACAAGGCCGGTGGGGACCGCAGGAATCCGATGTATGCGCCCACATCTTCGTGAGTGACGGCGGACAGCGGTTTGCGCTGCTCCAGCACAGCCCACAGCAGCAGGCGCTCGGCCTCCTTGCGGTAGCTTCGATGCGTCGCCGCGCCGACGCGGGAGGCGGACGAGATCCGCGACGCCAGCCAAGCCTGGATCGCCTCCAAGTCGTTCGACACCGGCGACAGGCATTCGGCCTGGGGCCGGCGGTTGGGCCCGACACGGCCGTCGAGTTCCGGCGGAACGACGAATTTCTCCAGGGGGCGGATCGCCGTCGCCCCGGACACCACGGCCGCGCGCAGGTGCGGGGCCAGCGTGCTGCGCGGCTGCAGCACGTGGGGGCCCAGCGTCAGCTGGAGCGGATCGCCATGGGCCTGGATCCAGGCCACCACGCGCTGCGCCTTGTGCTGCCCCACCCCCGGCACCTGCGTCCACCAGCGGGCGCCGGTGCGGTTCATGTGCGCCACCAGCTGCTCCAGCGTGTGCAGCCCGGCGCGGCGCAGACGTGCGGCCAGGGCCGGGTTCAGCCATGCATCCACCCGGTCCACGGGCCGCGGATCGCGCGCCACCAGCGCCTCCAGCCAGCGCAGGGCGTCGAGCTGGCGCTGGATGACGCGCCGGCGACGCTGCAGGCGCACCTCGGCGGCAGCGGCCGCCCTCCTCGGCCCGCCGCCTGCGGCGCCTGGGTAGGCGGCTTCGTAGGCCTCGATCTGCTCGGCCTCCGAGAAATCCTCCAGCCCCTGCGCCAGCGCGAACGCCTCCAGGCTCGGCCGCTGCACCGAAGCGGCTTCTTCGGCCTGGATGCGTTCGGCGTCGAACAGGATCAGCCGGGCCGTGCCCGGCCGATGTTCGCGCCGCGCCGCGGCCGCGAAAGCATCCCGGATCCATTGGATGGTGCCGCGCACGTGCCGGCGGTCTCCTCCATCGCTTTCGGCGCGCAGGTAGCGCTCCCAGGCCGCGCGCTCGTCCATGCCCTGGATGAGCGCGCGCATGAAGGCGAAATGCCCCCGATGCAGGCGCCGCGGCGCGGCGGGCGATCTCATGGCCGCGGCGCCACCCCCCGCACGCGCCAGAACTTCCACCAGGGCCGTGGCGGCGCGGTGGGCAGGGGCGCCGGCAGCGACTGCAGCAGCGACTCCCGCTGGCGGCGCCGGGCTTCGGCCTCGAGCAGGTGAGCGATGCCGAAGGCCTGCCGGTCGCCGCGCTGGGCCTGCAGGCGCCAATGCCTGGCCAGTGCCCGCAGTTGCTCGTCGGGCAGGTGGGTCAGCGATTCAGGAGCCGGATCCATGGCTCGATTGTGAGCGACGCTCCAGCCCGCGGGGATGCCGGACGCGACCGCGTCCGCTTCAATAATCATGTCAATGATTTTAGGGCGTCAAATTCGGCAGTGCGAAAGTCGTGGCAGGTTTAGGCGTTTGAAATCAACGAGTTAGACCACGCTTGGAACAATAGAAGTGACATCAAGTATGCGCTGCAACCTCTACACTAAAATTAAGTGAGCGCACACTATTAAACACCGACGCTCAAAAGCCCGACGCGGATTCGAATCCTCTCAACAGGACGCAGACGGTAGAGGTGACTTGTGATCCATCCCTGGCGAGCGCCAATTGACAGGGTGGCCGCGCTTATCGCAGGCCTGACCACGATAAGCGGCTTATTCGATCACCTGCAGCACTTCTTTCAAGGCGGCGATCAGGGCCTGTTCGCGTTCCGGCGTCAGTGCACCCACATCAAAGCGCACGCTGATCCTTCCGGCGTCGTCCCGGCTCACCACGGCACCCTGCCCTGTCTTGCCAAGCCGTTGCTCGATGCGTGGCATTGAACGGTTCAACACCCCAGTCGGCGCCGGCGACGTCTGCACCTGAGGACTCAACAACCCGTCGAGCACTTGGCGCGCGGACAAGGCAGGCTTCTGCGCAATCAGCCCCTTGGCGCGCGCGACCAGCCCTTCGGGATCGCGCTGGAGCACCTCGCTCAAGGGCTGCGCCCAGCGGAACTGCACATCCAGTGGCGAGGGAAAGGCCTCGATCACCGCATCGGGCAAACGCGCCAGCGCCAGGCTCTTGGACACCATCGACAAGTCGACGCCGACCGACTCGGCCAGTTTGCGCTGCGACGGGTACAGGCCGCTGTCGAGCGCCCGGCGATACATCATCCCCTGCTCCCAGGCGCTCAGGTTCTTGCGGGCCCGGTTCTCCCGTTCCATCGCCTCGAACAGGCCCTTGTCGTCGATCTCGGCGATCACCGCCTGCACCGGCAGGCCCAGCTCCAGGCACGCCCGGTGCCGCCGATGCCCGAACACCAGTTCGAAATCCGTGTCCGGATCGGCGCCCGTGGGCAGCGGACGCACGCAGATGGGCTGCACGTTGGTGCCCGCCGCGGCGATGTCGGCGCGAAGCTCCTCGAAGGCCTTGTCCGCCAGCGCATGCGCATGGCGATTCGCCCACCGCGACGCCCGGATGCGCCGAGGGTCCAGCCTGCGCATGGGCACGGCGCCCTCGAAGGCGCGCAGCTTGATCTTCAGATCCTCCGCCTCCTTGATCGCCGCGGATTGGGACGCCATGAACAAGGCCATGGACCCGGGTGCAGTCTTCGGGCGAGCTTCTGCCGCCGGCGCCGGCGCCGGCGCTGGCCGTGGATCCGCATCGATGCCCGGGGGACCTGAGCGCCCGGTTTCCGTGGCCGGCCCAGCACCCGAACGTGAGATGTCGGCCGCCGGCACCGCAGCCTGCGCTGCCGGCGGCAGCTGGATCAGGCTGGCCTTGGCTGCGAGCTTCTTGCTCATCGACGCGTCTCCTTGGGTTGTTGAACGTTGCGGCCGGGTGTTGAACCGTTCAACACCCCCGTCTGCCGCGACCAGACGGCGCGGATCGAACCATCGATGTGGCCGACGAAGCTGTCGTAGGCATCGCGTGCCCGCTTGAACGTCCGGGCGCTGCCGTCGTAGCGCGAGACGTCGTAGACCGTGCCGAACTCGGCACTGGCCACCCCCGTCACCGCGGTCTTGGGGATTTCCACCGGCAGCACCTTCTCCGCGTAGGTCTGGCCGATCCACTGCCGGATCACGGTGCTCGACGCGTCGGCGCTGTCCACCCGCGCCAGCAGGATGTGGATGAAGTCGAAGTGCTTGTCCAGGCCGCGCTTGGTGAGCAGTTCTCCCGTCAGGTCGGAGAACAGGCTCCAGAACTGGGAGGCCGATGCGAAATCCAGCGCGTTGGGCGGCAGCGGCATGATCAGGCCGTCCGACGCCATGAAGGCGTTGATGGTGGTGTAGGACAGGGCAGGGGGCGTGTCGATCACGACCACGTCGTACTCTGATCGGACATCGTCGATGCCCAGGTCCAGCACGCGCCAGAACTCGAAGCCCGGCTCCTGCGTCTGGCGGGCCGGCAGCGCGAACTCCGCGCCGAACAGCACCGGCGCAGCCGCCACCAGATCGATGCCGTCCCAATAGGTCGGGCGGATCGCGTAGCGGATCGACGTCTGCGTGCCCATGGCCAAAGGGAGGATCGTGTCGTCCTCCTCCACCTCGGTGTCGGGCAGGATGCCGAACAGCGTCGTCAGCGACCCCTGCGGATCGGTGTCGATCACCAGCACCCGATGGCCCAGCAAAGACAGGCCCTGCGCCAGCGTCACGGCGGTGGTCGTCTTCGACACGCCGCCCTTGAAGTTGCCGATCGAGATCGTCACGGCCTCCGCGCCCGGGGGCCGCAGGCGGTCCTTGCGGTACTCGCGCACCCATTGCCGAACCTCCGCCAGGGTGAACTCGCGGCGGCTGCCCGAGGCATTCAGGCGGCCGGCAGGCAGGTCTCCTTTGGAGAGGCGATGGGACACCGAGCCCTTTTCCAGTTCCAGCATCGTGGCCAGCTGTGAGAGACTGAAGAGCGGCGCTTCCTTGCGCGCCGTCGGCGCCAGCATTGCCAGGCGGATCTGTTCCATCATGGCCATGGCGCGCTCGGCCTGCGCCGAGATGTCTGCCAGGCTGATGGGCTTGGGTTGGGGTAGGGGGGACGAGGTCATGCTTGCTCCTGTGTCTTCAGTTTACTGCTGCGGTTGACGAAATCCGATGAATTCGGCGGTTGCGCGTCAAATGAACAGACCTCTTGCTCGGTCTTTTCTACTGAAAACGCCGTGCGTTTCTGGAAACTTCATGACCTCTGAACTCCTATAAACCCTTTAGGAAAGGAAAAACCCATGTGCCACAGACACTTGGCGCTCGCCAGATGCAGGAGAACAGGAGGCACCGGAGAACTTTCGGGAAGCCAGGTGCGGGGAAGCAGGGGGATGCGGAGCCTGCGCAGGACCAAAGGTGAGGGGATACGGGATTCGGCCGGCTCCCGTTGGGACGTGAGGTGAGGGTTTTCGGGAGTTTCGGGCCCGTGCATCGGCGGAAGGGCCGCTCCTTCCGGTGCGGTGCGGTGATGCTGGTGGCTCGGCGCGGCTTCCGAGGCCGCAGGCAAGGAGCGCCAAGCCCATGCGCCGTCCATGAATCCCGAAAACTCTCCGTTTCGGGCTGCTTCCAGGCCATCGGCGCAGGTGAATGCGCTTTCTCACGTGAGAGTTTTCGGGAGATCGCACGCGGCCTTTCATGTGAACCTCGCACTTCACATATGAAGTACAGTTCTCCCATGGCCCGCACGCCTTCACTGTCCCCCTTCCTGCCCGCCCCAGCGCCCGCGCCGGCAGAGGACATCCAGCTGCTGCGCAAGGCCGTCAACACGCTGGCGATCGTGCCCAAGTCCGCCCGCATCACCACGCTCGGGCGCAAGAGCTACAACGTGCTGCTCTACCAGGCGCAGGAGCAGGGCCTGGACAAGGACGTCTTCCGCACCCCCCTGGACACGGTCGTCAAGGGCCTGGACTTCGACAGCAACGACCACGCGCTGATCAAGAAGCACCTGCGCGCCATGGTCTCCACCACCGTCGAATGGCAGTCGCCCACCACCGGCGAGGGTGCCAGCTGGAACGTCAGCGGCCTGCTGGCCCACGCCAGGCTCAGCAAGGAGCGCGGCCAGGTCTGGGTCGAGTGGTCCTACGCGGTCAACCTCAAGCAGGAACTGCTGGAGCCCACCGTCTTTGCCCGCCTGCGGCTGGAAGTGATCAGCCAGCTCAGGACCCACGCGGGCGTGGTGCTCTACGAGATCTGCACCCGCTACAAGGACATCGGCCGCACCGCCCGCCAGCCCTGGCGGTGGTGGTACCCGGTACTGAGCGGCAATCCGCCGTCCGAGAAGATGGAGCGGCTGGAATACCGCATCTTCAAGCGCGACACGCTCAAGCCGGCCATCGCCGAGGTCAACGCCATCACCGACCTGGACATCGAGCTGGTCGAGCACAAGCAGGGCCGCTTCGTCGACGAGATCCAGTTCCGCATCGGGCTGAAGAAGCAGGGTTCTCTGTCGCTGCGCCGGCCGCCCGAGCCGGTGGACGTGGCGCTGGTGGCGCGGGCGCAGGCCATGGGCCTCTCCGAGGAGGCGCTGGAGCCGCTCGCGCACGCCCACGGCACCGCGGTGCTCGACAAGGGGCTGGAGGCGCTGGCGCGAAGAATGGCCAGCGCGTATCCGGAGCCCCTGCGCGATCCGCTGCGCTACCTGAAGACGCTGCTGTCCAACGAGGCCGCGCGGGAGACGCTGGCGAGCGAGGCCACGCCCGCGGTGCCCGCCGCCGGCGCGCCCGCGGCGATGGCGCGCGAACAGCCGTCGCTTCGCCGCACGCGCTGGCAGGTCGAATGGACCCGGCGCGAGCATGAGCGCTGCGCGGCGGCGATCGAGGCGATGTCGCCCGAAGCCCAGCGCGGCCTGGAACAGGACCTGCTGGCGGCGCTGCGCGCGCGCGACGCCCACCCGTCCATCATCAAGCGGCTGGGCACCAGCGGCTGGCAGCACCCCCTGGTGCGGCAGGAGATGCTGCGCTTCTTCGGGGACGCGACCTACGGCACCGGCTGGGACAAGCCCAGTGCCGAGCAGCTGCTGGACATCGCCTCGGAGCTGTCGGCCGACGAGTGACGCGCCGGCGGCGAGCCGTTCCACAGGCGCATGACCGGCAGGAAAGGAGCCATGCCTTGATCCCGAGAATCACCGTCCTGACGCTGGGCGTGCGCGACCTCCAGGCCTCGCTCGCCTTCTATCGCGATGGGCTGGGCTTTCACACGCCCGGCGTCATCGGCGCGGAGTTCGAGCATGGCGCGGTCGTGTTCATCGACCTGGAGGGCGGCATGCGCCTGGCGCTGTGGCCGGCCGCATCGCTGGCGCACGACACCGGCGTGCCGCTGCAGGAAGCCGGGGTGCCCCGGATCTCCCTGGGGCACAACGTCCGCACCCGCGAAGAGGTGGATGCCGTCATGGCCCTGGCGCAACGCGCCGGCGCCGCCGTGGTGAAGCCGCCTGCGCAGACCTTCTGGGGCGGCTATGCCGGCTACTTCGCGGACCCCGACGGCTACCTGTGGGAGGTGGTCTGGAATCCCGATCTGCTGCCGCCCGCGGCCACCGGCCCGGCGGTCGGCTGACCTGACCCGCGCGGCGCCGTGCCTGTCTCAGGACAGGCAGGCGCCGGCGTCCCGCAGTTCGCTGCGCAACCGGTCGGCCGGCACCGCGCCCACGCGTGGGCCGCGCGCATCGGCTGCCGCCATGGCGGCAGCGGTGCCGGCGGCCTGGCCGACCGCCATCGAGATGGTCATCACGCGCACGGCGGCCAGCGCCCGGTGCGTGGCCGAGAGGCCGCGCCCGGCCACCAGTGCGTTGTCCAGGCCGGCAGGGCAGAGGCTCCGATACGGGATCTGGTAGGCGTGGTCCTCGCCCAGGGCCGAGTACTCCAGTTCGCCGCCGGCGGCCGGGTGGATGTCGATCGGGTAGGCCCCCGCCGCGATGGCGTCGTCGAAGGACACGGGCTGCAGGAGTTCCTCGGCCGTCAGCACGTGCTCGCCCTGCACCCGGCGCGTCTCGCGCACGCCCACCTGCGTGCCGAAGGCGCGCAGCCGGCCGTCCTCGCAGCCCGGGATGTGCGAGCGCAGGTACTCGGCCGCGCGCCAGGCCTGTTGCCGTCCTTCGATCTCGGCGCGCCCCAGCGCCAGGGCGTCCGTGGCGTCGACGGCGAGGCGGCTGATGTTGAACCAGCCGTCCTGCGACTGCGGATCGCGCGCCACGTGCAGCGCGGCGCGCGCCAGGGCGCCCTGCGCGTAGCCGCGCCGTGCCAGTGCGGCGAGTTGGTCGGCCGGCACGGCTTCCAGCCGGCCGAAATCGATCGGGCCGAAGCGGAACATCATGGTGGCCGGCTGCAGCGCTTCGCCGGCGCCGAGGTCCAGGAAGGAGGCTCCTGCCTGCCGCATCGCGTCCATGTCGCCCGAGGCGTCCACCAGCACGCCCGGCCGCAGGCTCACGATGCCGCCCTTCGTCAGCGCGCGCACGCCTTCGATGCGCGGCCCCCGGCGCGAGACGTCGAGCAGGCTGGCGTGCAGCAGCGGCTGCACGCCGGCTTGGCTCACCATGTCGTCCAGCACCAGCTTGAGCACTTCCGGCGCGTATTCCACGCGGTCCATGCGGTGGCCCGTGGACATGACGAAGCGCTCGTGCGCACCGGCTGCGCCGTAGCGGCGCAGCCGGTCCACCACTTCCTGCGCCAGCCCGGCCACCACGGGCCGGCCGCCGGCCGTCTGCCAGCTGTTGAACTGCGCCACGGCGCCGGCCGTCGCGTTGCCGCCCAGGAAGCCGTAGCGCTCCAGCAGCACCACGCGGGCCCCGCGGCGCGCGGCCGCGACGGCCGCCATCGTGCCGGCCACGCCGCCGCCGCAGACCAGCACGTCGGCCTGCAGCGGCGGGGCCTGCCGGGGCTGCGGCGCCGGCACGGGCATCGTCGCGCCCATCATCCGGCCTTGATGCCGCGGGCCTTGATCACGCCCGCATAGCGCGCGGTTTCTTCCCGCAGGAAGGTCGCGGTGGCCTGCCGGTCCATGACGAACGGCGACACGTTCAGCGCGGCGAAACGTGTCTTCACCGTGTCGGAGTCCAGGGCCTGGGCGAGCAGGGCTTCCAGCCGCGCCAGCCCTTCCGCGGGGATCGTGCCTCGCGGCGCCAGCAGGGCCGCCCAGCCCTGCACCTCCAGCGCCGGATAGCCCAGGGCGCGCAGCGTCGGCACGCCCGGCAGCTCGGCCACGGGCTGCGGCGACGACACGGCCAGGGCCCGCAGCCGGCCCGACTTGATGTGGGGCGCCACGCTCGGCAGGTTCAGGAAGCCGAAGTCCACCAGGCCGCTGATCATCTCCGGCAGCAGCGCGCTCTCGCCCTTGTAGGCCACCGGCGTGATCTGCACGCCGGCCTGGCCGGCGAAGATCTCGGAGGCCAGGTGCGCCAGGGTGCCGTTGCCGCTGTTGCCGGCGGTCAGGCCCGGGCTGGCCTTGGCCCGGGCGATCAGGTCGCGCAGCGACTTCGCGTCGGCGCTGGCAGGCACCACCAGCACCAGCGGCTGCGCCGAGACCATGCCCACGGCATCGAAGTCGCGCACCGGGTCGTAGCCGACCTGGGGATTCAGCGAAGGGTTGATCACCATGCTGTTGCTGGCCATCAGCAGGGTGTGGCCATCCCGCGCCTGGGCCGCCGCGGCCACGCCGATGGCGCTGCCCGCGCCGGGCTTGTTCTCCACGATCACGCCCTGGCCGAGGCGGGGCGCGAACAGGTCGGCCAGCACGCGGGCCGAGGAGTCCGCGCCGCCGCCGGGTGCGAAGGGAACGATGATGCGCACGGCCCGGCTCGGCCAGGGCGTGACGGCGAAGGCGCGGGGCGCGAGGGCGGCGCCTGCGGCCAGGCAGGCCAGCAGCGCGCGGCGATCGGGCGAGAAAGTCATCGGGATGTCTCCGGGTTCGGTTCGTCCGATCATGGCGCGCATGGACCATAGCGGCAAATACCAAATCTCCGCCGCGTCATAACATGCTGTTATCCAGGAGCGGAGCCGTGTCATGAATCTTCGTCAGATCGAGGTGTTCCGGGCCGTCATGCTGGCCGGGTCCGTGACTGATGCCGCCCGGCTGCTGCACGTCTCGCAGCCGGGCATCAGCCGCATGCTCGGCCACATCGAACTCCAGCTGGGGCTGAAGCTGTTCGAGCGCGGCCGCGGCCGGCTGCAGCCGACGCCGGAGGCGCAGGCGCTCCATGCGGAGGTCGAGCGGGTCTACCAGGGCGTGCAGCGGGTGGACGAGCGCGCACGCGACCTGAAGGAAGGCGGCGGCCTGACGCTGCGCGTGCTGGCCAGCCCCAGCACGGCGCTGGAGATCGTTCCGCAGGCGGTGTCGCAGCTGGCGGCGCGCTTTCCGGCGGCGCGCATCTACATGGAAACGCAGCTGGTGCGGGAGATGGTGGGCCAGCTCACCCGCAACGAGGCGGACGTCGCGGTGTCGACCCTGCCGATCGACCACGCGCTCCTGGCGGGCGAGGTGGTGGGAACGTGGTCCCTGGCGTGCGTGTTCCGCGCCGACCACCCCTTCGCCGCCCGCCGCAGCGTCAGCCTGCGCGAGGTGATGGGCGAACGCCTGATCGCCTTCAGCCCGGACACGCCGCAGGGCCGGCTCGTGGCGACCTGGTGCCGGGAAAACGGCCTGAAGCCCAAGGCCCAGATCGAGGTGCGCTCGGGCCAGGTGGCGTGCGCGCTGGCCGCCTGCGGCGCGGGCGTGGCCGTGGTGGATGCCTTGACGGCGCGCGCACGCAACCACGACCGGCTCGGCTTCCGCCCCTTGCGCGGCGGGCCGACCTACGAGGTGTCCGTGGTGCGCCACGCGAACCTGCCGCAGTCGGCCCTGTCGCTGGCCTTCCAGGCCTGCGTGAAGGAGGCGTTCAAGGCGCTTCGCCGCCGCGCCGGCCGCGGGTGACAGGCCCCGCAGGCCGCGCGGGAGGCCTCTGCGCCGGCGGGGCCCTTCGCAGGACTTGTCAGGTACTGCGTTCAAAATGTGGTCTTATGGCCAATATCGCATCTGTCCTCAAGTCCGAGATAGCGCGCGTGGCGCGCAAGGAAGTCCGCGCGGAGATCGAGAGTCTCAAGAAGGCGAGCGTGCAGCACCGCAGCGCCATCGCCTTGCTGCGGCGGCAGGTCGCCGAGTTGCACAAGCAGCTCAAGCAGGCCGGCCGGCAGGCGGCCGCGGCCTCGCGCGCGGTGGCCGCATCCGGGGCGGGCGGGGAAGAGGAGGGCACGCCGCGGCGCTTCAGCGCGTCGCGCCTGGCCTCGCACCGCGCCAAGCTGGGCCTGTCCGCCGCCGACTACGGCAAGCTGGTGGGCATGAGCGGCGCGACGATCTACCTCTGGGAGCAGGGCAAGGCGCGCCCGAAGCCCGAACAGCTGCAACGCCTGGTGGAAGTGCGCGCGCTGGGCCGCCGCGCTGCGCTGGAGCGGCTGGCCGAGGGCGGCTGACGCCCTGGGCGCCGGGCGGCATGGCGCCGAGCTGCGCCCCGGCGCGCGCCAGGCCGCCCAGCACGCCGTCGGCCACTTTCTGAGAGAAACCGGCCGGCAGTTCGCGCTGGCCGCGCTCGACATCACGTCGTACAGCGGCGTCAGCCGGAAGCCGCCGCCAGCAGCAGGCGCGCGCCAGCCGGGCGGCGGCCGAAGCGTGCTGCGCGCCGAACGAGGCGATCGTGGCATGGGCTGCCGGCAGGCCGTCGGCCTGGAGCAGCCGCTGGCACAGCCATGGGGCAGCAGTTGTCGAAGCGGGGCCGCCGCCTCGCGCCCGAGCGACCAGATGCCGCGTCGTTCGATGGAGCAGGGCGCCGCCTTAGTTGTTTTCGATATTTGGAACTGAGAACTCGGTCGTTCCCCAATCCGTGGAGCGTCTCCAGAATGCGCGGGATCGACCTGATGCGTGCGGCCAGCCGACGCTGCTTTCTCTTCTTTCCCATGCCCCCTGTTCTCCTGATTGCCGGCAGCCCTTCGGCGCCCTCGCGCTCCACCGCGCTGCTCGACGCCGTGGCCGACCGCCTGGCGCTGCGCGACATCGAGACGCACCTGCTGCAGGTGCGCGAACTGCCGGCCGCCGCGCTGCTGGCGGCGGACACCTCGCATCCGGCCATCGTGCGTGCGCTCGACCACCTGGCCGCTGCCCCGGCCGTGGTGGTGGCCACGCCGGTCTACAAGGCGGCCTACAGCGGCCTGCTCAAGACCTTCCTGGACCTGCTGCCGCAGAACGCGCTCAAGGGCAAGACGGTGCTGCCGCTGGCCACCGGCGGCAGCCCCCACCACATGCTGGCGCTGGACTACGCGCTGCGGCCGGTGCTGCAGTCGCTGGCGGCGCGCCACCTTCTGCCGGGCGTGTATGCCAGCGACGCGCAGGTCACGCTCACGCCCGAAGGGGCCTACCAGCTGCAGGTCGACCTGTTCGATCGCCTGGCCGACGCGGTGCAGACGCTGGCCGCCGAGGGGCTGCCGCGAATGCCGACCGGGCACGGCTTCGCGCCCGTGCCCTTCGCCAGCGTGCGATGTAGCGTCTGAGCGCGCGCGCCCCTTCCTCTTTCCATGACTTCCTGTGTACGGCCGCGCCCTGCGGCGGGGCCGTCGCACGCCTTCGATTTCCTCTTTCCTCACCCGCCATGCCGCCCCTCCTCACCGAATCCTTACCCGCTGCCCGGCCTCGCAACCGCTGGCAGGTCCTGGTGGACCTCGCCGTCAGCGTCGTGCTGGTGCTGGCCATCGCGCTGGTCATCTCCTTCCTTGCTGCCACCTCGGCGCACGCCCAGGGCGGCGCGCCGGAGCTGCGCATCGGCTACCAGAAGTCCGCCAGCCTGTTCGTGCTGCAGAAGGCGCAGGGCACGCTGGAGAAGAAGCTGGCGCCGCTGGGCACCCGGGTGAAGTGGGTCGAGTTTCCGGCCGGCCCGCAGTTGCTGGAAGGGCTGAACGTGGGCGCGGTGGACGTGGGCTACGTCGGCGAGGCCCCGCCCATCTTCGCGCAGGCCGCCGGCGCGAAGTTCGTCTACATCGGCTACGATCCGGCGGCGCCGCGCGCCGAGGCGATCCTCGTGCCGAAGGATTCGCCGATCCGCTCGGTGGCCGAACTCAAGGGCCGCAAGGTCGCGCTCAACAAGGGCAGCAACGTGCACTACCTGCTGGTGCGCCAGCTGGAGAAGCACGGCCTGAAGTTCGGCGACATCCAGCCCGTGTACCTGGCGCCCGCCGACGGCCGCGCCGCCTTCGAGAGCAAGGCGGTGGATGCGTGGGTGATCTGGGACCCGTTCCAGGCGGCCGCCGAGAAGGGCACCGGCGCCCGCGTTCTGGCGGATGGCACGGCTGCGCCGGGCACGCCCGACGTGGTGAACAACTACCAGTTCTACCTGGCCGAGCGCGGCTACGCGCAGAAGTACCCCAAGGTGATCCAGGCGCTGTTCGAGGACTCGGTGGAGCAGGGCATCTGGCTCAAGAAGAACCTCGCGCAGGCCGCGGCCATCATCGCGCCGCTGCAGGGCCTGCCGGCGGACGTGGTGGAGCTGGCGCTGCGCCGCTACGAGTTCAACGTCAAGCCGATCACGCGCGAGGTGGCGGCCGGCCAGCAGCGCATCGCCGACACCTTCCACGAACTCAAGCTGATCCCCAAACCCATCAAGGTGAGCGACGCCGTGCTGGCCGCGCAGCCCTGAACCCGGAGCGACAGGACCATGACGACGCAACCCCATCCGCTCACCCGCCGCCGCCTGCTGCAGGCCTCGGCCGCCGCGCTGCCCGTGCTGGCCGGCGCACCCGCCTTCGCGCAGGGCGCCGCGCGCGAGCTGCGCATCGGCCACCAGAAGGGCTACCTCAGCCTGCTCAAGGGCCGCGGCACGCTGGAGCAGCGCCTGGCCCCGCTGGGCGTGAAGCTGAGCTGGACCGAGTTCACCGCCGGCCCGGTGCAGCTGGAGGCGCTGAACGTCGGTTCGATCGACTTCGGCGATGTGGGCGAGGCCCCGCCCATCTTCGCGCAGGCCGCCGGCGCGCCGCTGGCCTACGTGGCGGCCACGGTGCCGCGCCCGCAGTCGGAGGCGGTGCTGGTGCCGCGCGACTCGGCGATCCGCTCGGTCGCCGACCTCAAGGGCAAGCGCATCGCGCTCAACAAGGGCAGCAACGTCCACTACTTCATCGTCAAGCTGTTCGAGAAGCACGGCCTGGCCTACGGCGACCTGCAGCTCACCTACCTGCCGCCGGCCGACGCCCGCGCCGCCTTCGCGAAGGGCTCGATCGACGCCTGGGTGATCTGGGACCCCTTCCTCGCCGCCGCCGAGAAGACGCTGGGCGCGCGCGTGCTGGCCGACGCCACGGGCGTGGTGGGCAACCGGGCCTACTACTTCTCGTCGCTCAACTACGCCAACCGCAACGCCGACGTGGTCCGCGTGCTGATCGAGGAGATCGACAAGGTGGACCAGTGGGGCAAGACGAACCGCGACGGGCTGGCCACCGAACTGTCGGCGTTGTGGGGCATCCCCAAGCCGGTGGTGGACCTGTCGACGAGCCGCACGCAGTTCGGCACCGGCCCCATCACCCGCGCCATCCTGGCTGAGCAGCAGCAGGTGGCCGACACCTTCCTCGCGCTCAAGCTCATCCCCAAGAAGATCAACGTGCTGGACGCCGCGGCGGCCGGCCTGGGCTGAGGGGCGGCGGCATGGCTTCGATCGAGAGCGCTTCGCCCTGCCTGTCGCAGCAGGCGCTGCGCGTGGTCGGCGTGACGGCGGTGGCCTGGAGCGTGCGCCTGCCCTCGGCCCATGCCCTGGCGCGCCGCGCGCCGCATGGCTACGTGCCGGCGCGCACGCTGCGCCGGCGGCTGCGCACCGCCGTGCAGCAGATCCATCCCGCGCCCGCGCTGGCGCATTCCTGGTGAACGAGGCTTCTTCCATGACCGTCCAGGTGTTCTGGTTCCTTCCCACCCACGGCGACAGCCGCTACCTCGGCAGCGCCGAGGGCGCGCGCGCCGTCGACCTGGCCTACCTGCAGCAGGTGGCCGGGGCGGCCGACACACTCGGCTACGAGGGCGTGCTGATCCCCACCGGCCGCTCGTGCGAAGACCCGTGGGTCGTCGCCTCCAGCCTGATCGGCGCGACGAAGCGGCTGAAGTTCCTGGTCGCGGTGCGGCCGGGCCTGCACCAGCCGGCGCTGGCGGCGCGCATGGCCGCCACCTTCGACCGGCTTTCCGGCGGGCGCCTGCTGGTCAACCTGGTCACCGGCGGCGACCGTGCGGAACTGGAAGGCGACGGCGTGTTCCTCGACCACGCGGCGCGCTACGAGCAGTCGGCCGAGTTCATCCGCATCTGGCGCGAAGTGATCGCGCGCAGCCACGAAGGGCAGGGCTTCGACTACGACGGCAGGCACCTGCAGGTCAAGGGCGCCAAGCTGCTCTTCCCGCCGGTGCAGCAGCCGCACCCGCCGGTGTGGTTCGGCGGCTCGTCGGAGGCGGCGCACGAGCTGGCCGCCGAGCAGGTGGAGCGCTACCTGACCTGGGGCGAGACGCCCGACGAGGTGGCGAAGAAGCTGGCCGACGTGCGCGCCCGCGCGCAGGGCAAGGGCCGCCATGTCGAGTTCGGCATCCGCCTGCACGTCATCGTGCGCGAGACGGAAGAAGAGGCCTGGCGCGCTGCCGACGCACTGATCAGCCGCGTGGACGACGCGACGGTCAGCCGCGCGCAGGAGGCCTTCGCGCGCATGGATTCCGAAGGCCAGCGCCGCATGGCCGCGCTGCATGCCGGCGGCGCCAGCCGCAGCCGCGAGGCGCTGGAGATCAGCCCCAACCTGTGGGCCGGCGTCGGCCTGGTGCGCGGCGGCGCCGGCACGGCGCTGGTGGGCAACCCGCAGCAGGTGGCCGAGCGCATCCGCGAGTACGCCGACCTGGGCATCGGCGCCTTCATCCTCTCGGGCTACCCGCACCTGGAAGAGGCCTACCGCTTCGCCGAGCTGGTGTTCCCGCTGCTGCCGCGGCAGGTGCGCCAGCGCCTGGGCGGCGGCTCGCTCACCGGCCCCTTCGGCGAGGTGGTGGCCAACGTCGACGCGCCCTCGCGGCTGCGTTCGCAGAGCTGAGGAAAGGGCCGGCAATGACGCAACAGGTCCAATCCCTGCCCGCCGCGCCCACCGCGGCGGCCGCGCCCGAGGTGCAGGGCGCGCTGCGCGACTTCGGCGCCGCGCTGCTGCGCCGGCTGGTGCCCTGGCTGGTGCCCATCGGGCTGCTGGTGGCCTGGCAGGCCGCCTCGTCCTTCGGCTGGCTGTCCACGCGCGTGCTGCCGGCGCCCGTCGACGTGCTGCGCGCCGCCTGGCAGCTCACCGTGTCGGGCGAGCTGTGGACGCACGTCAAGGTCAGCGCCGGCCGCGCGCTGCTGGGCCTGGCCATCGGCGGCGGGCTGGGCCTGGCGCTGGGGCTGCTCACCGGCTCGGTGAAGTTCTTCGAGACGCTGCTGGACTCCACCGTGCAGATGGTGCGCAACATCCCGGCGCTGGCGCTGATCCCGCTGGTGATCCTGTGGTTCGGCATCGACGAGTCGGCCAAGCTCTTCCTGATCAGCGTGTCGGTGTTCTTCCCGATCTACCTGAACACCTTCCACGGCATCCGCAACGTCGATCCGCAGCTCATCGAGATGGGCCGCACCTACGGCCTGACGCGCTGGCAGCTCTACAAGGAGGTGATCCTGCCCGGCGCGCTGTCGTCGATCCTCGTCGGGCTGCGCTTCTCGCTGGGCCTGATGTGGGTCATCCTGATCGTGGCCGAGACCATCTCGGCGCAGTCGGGCATCGGCTACCTGACGATGAACGCGCGGGAGTTCCTGCAGACCGACGTGGTGCTGGTGGGCATCCTGCTGTATGCGCTGCTGGGCAAGCTGGCCGACCTGCTGGCGCGCGGGCTGGAGCACTGGTGGCTGCGCTGGCACCCCGGCTACCAGAAGTGAGCACGGCCATGAAGACCTCTTCCTTTTCTTCCTCCTCTTCCTTCGCGCCCGGCCGCCGCGCCGCCCTGGCGGCGCTGGCCTCGCTGGCCGCCGGCGGCGCGCTGGCGCAGGCGCGGCCTGCCGCGGCCGTGCGCATCGGCTACCAGAAGTCCTCCACGCTGGTCGCCGTGCTCAAGCTGCAGGGCACGCTGGAGCGCGCCTTCGCGCCGCTGGGGCTGGCGCCGAGCTGGCACGAGTTCACCAGTGGCCTGCCGCTCTTGGAGGCGTTGAACCTCGACAACATCGACCTCAGCGCCGACGTGGCCGACACGGTGCCCGTGTTCGCGCAGGCGGCGGGCGCGCGGCTGACCTTCGTGGCGCAGGAGGCGCCTTCGCCCTCGGCGCAGGCCATCCTGGTGCGCGCCGATTCGCCGCTGCGCAGCGTGGCCGAGCTGAAGGGCCGCCGCGTCGGCTTCGCCAAGGCCGCGGGCGTGCACTACCTGCTGATCGCGGCGCTGGACAAGGCCGGGCTCTCGCTCAAGGACATCGAGCCGGCCTACCTGACGCCGGCCGACGGCCGCGCCGCCTTCGAGCGCGGCGCCATCGACGCCTGGGTGGTGTGGGATCCGTTCCTCGCCGCCGCGCAGCGCCAGTCGGGTGCGCGCGTGCTGGCCGACGGCACCGGGCTGGCCTCGTACCAGCGCTACTACCTCGCCGGCACCGGCTTCGCCCGGGCGCGCCCCGAGGTGCTGGGCGTGCTGTACGCCGAGCTGGAGAAGGCCGGCCGCTGGGTCAAGGCCCAGCCGAAGGAGGCCGCCGCGCTGCTGGCGCCCTTCTGGGGCCTGGACGCGGCCATCGTCGAGCAGGCCAACAGCCGCCGCAGCTACGCGGTGCGCGCGGCCACGCCCGAGCGCCTGTCGGAGCAGCAGCGCATCGCCGACGCCTTCCTCGCCGAGAAGCTGCTGCCGCGGCGCGTGGACGCCCTGGACGTCGACCTCTACAAGCCGGGAGCCTGAACATGAGCGCACTGCCCGAAGAAGTGATCGAGGCCGGCCGGCCCGGCGTGGCGCTGGACGCCGTGCAGCTCGGCAAGCACTACGGCCCGCGCGAGGTGCTGCGGCACCTGACGCTGCACGCCGAGCCTGGCGAGTTCATCGCCATCGTGGGCCGCAGCGGCTGCGGCAAGAGCACGCTGCTGCGCCTGGTGGCGGGGCTGGAGCCGGCCTCGTCCGGGCGGCTGACGATCGACGGCCGCGCGGTCGACGGCCTGCACGACGACACCCGCATCATGTTCCAGGAGGCGCGCCTCCTGCCCTGGCGCCGGGTGCTCGACAACGTGACGCTGGGCCTGGCGCCGCAGGCGCGGCCGCGCGGGCGCGAGGTGCTGGCGCAGGTCGGCCTGGCCGAGCGCGAGAACGAGTGGCCGGCGCGCCTGTCGGGCGGCCAGCGGCAGCGCGTGGCGCTGGCGCGCGCCCTGGTGCACCACCCGCACCTGCTGCTGCTGGACGAGCCGCTGGGCGCGCTGGACGCGCTCACCCGCATCGAGATGCACCGCCTGATCGAGCGGCTGTGGCAGCGCCACCGCTTCACGGCGCTGCTGGTCACGCACGACGTGCAGGAGGCGGTGGCGCTGGCCGACCGCGTGATCCTGATCGAGGACGGCCGCATCGCACTGGACGTGCGGGTGGACCTGCCGCGCCCGCGCTCGCACGGCGAGGCGGCCTTCGCCGCGCTGGAGAAGCGCATCCTCGACCGCGTGCTGCAGAAGTCCGCGGACGAGGAAGCCGACGTGCGCCCGTGGCGGCCCGCGCACGAGCTGCGCTGGGCCGTCTGAGCCCCCGACATCCCATCGACCCAACGACCCATCGGAACCCATCGCATGAGCCAGACCCCCTGGAAGTTCGAGACCCTCTCGGTGCACGCCGGCTACCGGCCCGACCCGACCACCCACGCCGTCGCGCCGCCGATCTACCAGACGGTGGCCTACGCCTTCGACTCGGCGCAGCACGGGGCCGACCTGTTCGACCTGAAGGTGCCGGGCAACATCTACACCCGCATCAACAACCCGACGCAGGACGTGCTGGAGCAGCGCGTGGCGGCGCTCGAGGGCGGCATCGCCGCACTGGCGCTGGCCTCGGGCCAGGCGGCCGTGACCTACGCCATCCAGACCATCGCCGAGGCTGGCGACAACATCGTCAGCAGCACCGCGCTCTATGGCGGCACCTACAACCTGTTCGCCCACACGCTGCCGCAGTTCGGCATCACCACGCGCTTCGCCGACCACCGCGACCCGGGCAGCTTCGAGGCGCTGATCGACGAGCGGACCAAGGCCGTCTTCGTCGAGTCGCTGGGCAACCCGGCCGGCAACATCACCGACATCGCGGCGGTGGCCGCCATCGCCCACCGCCACGGCGTGCCGCTGATCGTCGACAACACGGTGCCTTCGCCCTACCTCAGCCGCCCCATCGAGCACGGGGCGGACATCGTGGTGCATTCGCTCACCAAGTACCTGGGCGGGCACGGCACCAGCATCGGCGGCGCCATCGTCGACTCGGGCAGGTTCCCGTGGGCCGAGCACAAGGAGCGCTTCCGCCGCCTGAACGAGCCCGACGTCAGCTACCACGGCGTGGTCTACACCGAGGCGCTGGGCCCGGCCGCGTACATCGGCCGCGCGCGCGTGGTGCCGCTGCGCAACACAGGCGCCGCCATCTCGCCCTTCAACGCCTTCCAGATCCTGCAGGGCATCGAGACGCTGGCGCTGCGCGTGGACCGCATCAGCGACAACGCGCTGGCGGTGGCGCAGCACCTGAAGACGCATGCGGCCGTGAAGTGGGTCAACTACGCGGCCCTGGAAGACCACCCCGACCACGCGCTGGCGAAGAAGTACCTGCGCGGCAAGGCCAGCGGCGTGCTCACCTTCGGCATCGAAGGCGGCCGCGAGGCGGGTGCGCGCTTCCTCGACGCGCTGCAACTGTTCACCCGGCTGGTCAACATCGGCGACGTGCGCTCGCTGGCCACGCACCCGGCCTCCACCACGCACCGGCAGCTCTCGCCCGAGGAGCTGGCGCGCGCCGGCGTCACAGAGGACACGGTGCGCCTGTCCATCGGCATCGAGCACATCGACGACCTCGTGGCCGACCTGGACCAGGCGCTGGCCGGGGCGCGCGCCTGACGCTCTTCCTTCTCCCGTCTCCCTCCACCCACTCACTTTCCAAGGAGTTCCTCCATGTCCATCCAGGCCATCAACGTGCGCAACCAGTTCAAGGGCAAGGTGCGCGAGATCATCCGCGGCGACGTCGTCTCCGAGGTCGATGTCGAGACCCCCTGGGGCATCGTCACCTCGGTCATCACCACCCGCTCGGTGGACGAGCTCCAGCTGAAGATCGGCTCGGACGTCGTCGCGCTGGTGAAGTCCACCGAGGTGTCGATCGCCAAGCTGTGAGGCCGAAAAGGGCGTGTGTTGCTCCGAAGCAACTCGCCCTTCGCTTTTCAGTTTGCAGTTGAATACAAATCACTATCATTTGTGTCCTTCCAGATCCCGCCCCTCGACCTTCCTGCCGCCCGCGCGGGCGGCAAGCGGCGTGCGCCGCACGGCGGGACCTCCATTTCGCATTCACGCAGGACACAACATGAAGAGGGCTCAGAACACATCGCCGGCCGCGGCACCCATGGCGCTGACGGTGCTCGGCGCGTGCATCGCCATGGCCATCCCGGCGCTGGCGGCGGCGCAGGCCGCCGCCACCGACACGCTGCCGGCCGTCCAGGTCGAGGCCGCCGGGCAGGGCGAGACGACCGAGGGCACGGGCTCCTACACCACGCCCGGCCCGTCCCGGACGGCCACGCCGCTGGGCCTGAGCCTGCGCGAGACGCCGCAGTCCGTCTCGGTGGTGACGCAGCAGCGCATCGAGGACCAGGGCATGCAGACCATCTCGGACGTGGTCAACAGCACGACCGGGGTGTTCCTCAACCAGTACGAGACCAGCCGCGGCCAGTTCACCGCGCGCGGCTTCCAGATCAACAACCTGATGATCGACGGCGTGCCCACCACCTGGGAGCAGCCGTGGAGCGCGGGCGAGATCTTCACCAGTCTGGCCACGTACGACCGGGTCGAGGTGGTGCGCGGCGCCACCGGCCTGACCACGGGCGCCGGCGATCCGTCGGCCGCCATCAACCTGGTGCGCAAGCGCGCTTCCAGCAAGGTGTTCACCGGCAGCGTGGAGCTGGGCGTGGGCTCGTGGAACGAGCGCCGCGGCCTGTTCGACCTCTCCACGCCGCTCAACCAGGCCGGCACGCTGCGCGCGCGCCTGGTCGGTGAATATTCCAAGGCCGACAGCTACATCGACCGGTTGAGCAAGGACAACGGCACGCTGTTCGCCACCTTCGAGGCGGACATCGGCCCGCGCACGCTGCTGACGGCCGGCTTCGGCCGCCAGAAGATCGACACCAAGGGCCCGATGTGGGGCGGCCTGCCCGTCTGGTACGCCGAGGGCATGTTCGCGAACTGGGGCCGCTCCACGTCCACCGCCGCCAACTGGACGCGCTGGAACACCAGCTACGACACCTACTTCGCATCGCTGGAGCACCGCTTCGACAACGACTGGAAGCTCAAGCTCAGCTACAACCACGGCGACCGCAAGGCCGACTCGTACCTGTTCTACCAGTTCGGCTATCCCAGCGCGATCACGGGTGCCGGCCTGTTCGGCCTGCCCGGCTCGTACGACGTGAGGACGCGGCAGGAGGACTTCAGCGCGCAGGCCAACGGCACGTTCAGCCTGTTCGGCCGCGAGCACGACCTGGCCTTCGGCTACTCGAATTCCAAGCAGAAGTTCAACGCCTACAGCCGCGAGGCCCTGACCTCGTCGCTCTCGGTCGTCGACAACTTCAACCTCTGGAACGGCGTGACGCCCGAACCGGTGTGGGGGCCGCTGTCCTTCTACGAGCGCAGCTACACCCAGCAGGAGGCGGTGTTCGGCGCAGCGCGCTTCAGCCTGGCCGACCCGCTCAAGCTGATCCTCGGCGCGCGCGTGACCAACTACCAGCGCCGCGGCTACGGTGCCTACACCACGCCCTACTCGATGAAGTTCAACAGCGAAGTCACGCCCTATGCGGGCCTGGTCTTCGACCTCACCAAGGAGCTGTCGCTCTACGCGAGCTACACCAACATCTTCCAGCCGCAGAACGCGCGCGACATCAACGGCAACTACATCGAGCCGATCAAGGGCAAGAGCATGGAGGTCGGGCTCAAGGGCGAGTTCCTCGACGGCCGGCTGAACGCCTCGGGCTCGGTGTTCCGCATCCGGCAGCAGAACCTGGCGGTCGCCACCGGCGAGACGATCCCGGGCCTGGGCGGCATCCCCGAGGCGGCGTACCGCGCCTCCGACGGAGCGACCAGCACGGGCTTCGAGCTGGAGGTGTCGGGCGAGCTGGCGCGCAACTGGAACCTCAGCGCCGGCTACACGCAGTTCAAGCTCAGGGACGCCGACGGCGAGGACGTGAACACGCTCTATCCGCGCAAGCAGCTGCGCCTGTTCACCACCTACCGCCTGTCGGGCGCGCTCAGCGGCCTGACGCTGGGCGGCGGCGTGAGCTGGCAGAGCCGCACCACCGTGGACGCCGCCAACCCGTTCGGGCTGACCCAGCGGATCGAGCAGGGCGCCTACTCGCTGGTCAACCTGATGGCGCGCTACGACTTCAACGACCGCCTGTCCGCGCAGCTGAACATCAACAACGTGACGGACAAGAAGTACTACGGCATGTTCGAGGCCTACGGGCAGCTCACCTACCTGCCGCCGCGCAACGCCACGCTGACGGTGAAGTACAAGTTCTGACGCGGCCGCTCAGGCCGCCATGCCGTAGGGCGTGAAGCGGCTCTGGTTCTCGTCCACGTCCAGCGGCCGGCCCACGAAGGGGAAGGCGCGCTGCCGGCAGTCGGCGCGCTCGCACACCTTGCAGCCCATGCCGATGGGCGTGGGCGCCTGCGGGTCGCGCAGGTCCAGCCCCTGTGCGTAGACCAGCCGCGGCGCGTGGCGGATGTCGCAGCCCAGGCCGATCGAGAACATCCGCCGCGGCGCGCCGTAGCCGCCGCTGCGGCCCGACACCGTCCGCGCGATCCACAGGTACGAGCGCCCGTCCGGCATGCGCGCCAGCTGCGGCAGGATGCGGCCCGGCTGCGCGAAGGCCTCGTAGACGTTCCACAGCGGGCAGGTGCCGCCGGCACGGCTGAAGTGGAAGTGCGTGGCCGACTGCCGCTTGGAGATGTTGCCGGCCCGGTCGACGCGCACGAAGAAGAAGGGTACGCCGGGCGCGCCCGGGCGCTGCAGGGTGCTGAGCCGGTGGCACACCGTCTCGAAGCCGACGCCGAACTGCTGCCCGAGCAGATCGATGTCATAGCGCAGCTGCTCCGCCGCCTCGAGGAAGCGCGCATAGGGCAGTAGCAGGGCGCCCGCGAAGTAGTTGGCCAGCCCCACCCGCGCCAGGCTGCGGGAGGCCGGGTCGTTCCCCAGTGCAGGGTCCGACACCAGCGATTCGATCAGGTCGGCCTGCTCGATCAGTGCCAGCTGCGTGGCGAGCTGGAAGACCTGCTGCGCCGGGTCGAGCGCGGACGACAGCTGCAGCGTTCGCCGGGCCGGATCGAAGCGGCGCTTGCCGTCGTGGCCCTCGGCGGACAGCACCACCCGCACCTTGTGCCGCTGCTGCAGGCGCCCGGCCAGCCAGTCGGCCAGCAGGGCGCCGCCGGCGCCGGCCTGCGCTGCCAGCGCCTCGGCCTCGCGGTCGATCGCATCGAAATGGTTCTGGTGGGCGAAGAAGAAGTCGCGCACCACCTCGAAGGGCATGGCGCGCGGCGCGATGGCGTCGGAGCGGTCATCGCCCAGTCGCGCCGCCATGGTCTGGAGCTGCTCCTGCGCCTCGACATGGCGGCGGTGCAGGGCGACGAGCGCGCGGCCCAGCGCCGGCATCTGCGCGGCGACCTCCTTGAGCTCGGGCAGCGCCACCGGCTCGGCCGCATCGGCCAGCGCCTCCTGCATGCCGGCCACCAGGCGTGCCTCCTCGTCCTCCGAGAACTGCTGGATGTCGATGCCCAGCGCGCGGTGGATCTTCAGCAGCACCGCCACCGTCAGCGGCCGCTGGTTCTGCTCGATCTGGTTCAGGTAGCTCGGTGACAGGCCCAGCGCCTGCGCCAGCGCGACCTGCGACAGGCCCCGCTCCGCGCGCAGCGTGCGCAGTCGCACGCCCATGAAGGTCTTCTTCACAGGAGCCTCTCCGCTATCTGTTGGTTCGCAAAATTCGCATATTTCATGGATTCCATTCGCAGGGATTCGCCTTTTCAGTCCTGGGCGAGGGGGGCTATTTTGCGTAAATTGCGAAGCATGACAACACCCCCCGGAACCGTGGAGTCGCGCACGCTGGTGCTGCCGGCGCACGCGAACCACCGCGGCACGCTGTTCGCCGGCCAGGGCCTGCAGATGCTGGCCGGCGCCGCCTTCCTGGCCGGCCGCAGCCTGGCGCAGTGCGAGGTCGTGATGGCAGGCGTGACCGGCGTCGACTTCCTGGCACCGGTGCCCGTGGGCCACCAGCTCACGCTGCGTGCCTGGGTCAGCCGCATCGGGCGCAGCTCGATGACCGTGTGCGTGACCGGCCTGGCCGACGCACCGGGCCTGCCGCCCGAGGAGGTGCTCAAGGGGGTGTTCGAGATGGTGGCCGTCGACGCCGCCGGCCGCCCCATCGCCATCGACCGTTCCTACCTGGACAAGGAGACCGCATGACCACCGCCACCACCGAAGCCGCCGCGCCGGCCGGCTTCAAGCCCAAGAAGTCCGTCGCCCTCTCGGGCGTCACCGCCGGCAACACCGCCCTGTGCACCGTCGGGCGCAGCGGCAACGACCTGCACTACCGCGGCTACGACATCCTGGACATCGCCGAGGTCTGCGAGTTCGAGGAGATCGCCCATCTGCTCGTGCACGGCAAGCTGCCCACGCGCGCCGAGCTGCGGGCCTACAAGAACCGCCTCAAGGCCATGCGCGGCCTGCCGGCCAGCGTGAAGGAGGCCCTGGAGAGCCTGCCCGCCAGTGCGCACCCGATGGACGTGATGCGCACCGGCGTCTCGGCCCTGGGCTGCATCCTGCCCGAGAAGGAGGATCACAACCTGGCCGGCGCGCGCGACATCGCCGACCGCCTGATGGCCTCGCTCGGCTCGATGCTGCTCTACTGGTACCACTGGAGCACCTACGGCAAGCGCATCGAGGTCGAGACCGACGACGACTCGATCGGCGGTCACTTCCTGCACCTGCTGCACGGCCGCAAGCCCTCGCAGGCCTGGGTGAGCGCCATGCACACCTCCCTGAACCTGTATGCCGAGCACGAGTTCAACGCCTCGACCTTCACGGCGCGCGTGATCGCCGGCACCGGCAGCGACATGTACTCGGCCATCGCCGGCGCCATCGGGGCGCTGCGCGGGCCCAAGCACGGCGGTGCCAACGAGGTGGCCTTCGAGATCCAGAAGCGCTACGACAACCCCGACGAGGCGGAGGCGGACATCCGCCGCCGCGTCGAGGCCAAGGAGGTGGTGATCGGCTTCGGCCACCCGGTCTACACGGTGAGCGACCCGCGCAACGTGGTGATCAAGGGGGTCGCGAAGCGCCTGTCGGAGGAGGCCGGCTCCACCAGGATGTTCGACATCGCCGAGCGGCTGGAGTCCGTCATGTGGGAGATCAAGAAGATGTTCCCCAACCTCGACTGGTTCAGCGCCGTGAGCTACCACATGATGGGCGTGCCCACGGCGATGTTCACACCGCTGTTCGTGATCGCCCGCACCAGCGGCTGGGCGGCGCACGTGATCGAGCAGCGCATCGACAACAAGATCATCCGCCCGAGCGCCAACTACACCGGGCCGGAAGACCGGGCCTTCGTGCCCCTCGATGCGCGCGGCTGAAACCCGGGCCGGTGGCGCGCGCCTTGCTGAACAGGAAGTCAGGTTCCGGGCCCGCCCGGGGTTCTAGGATGCGGCGCGAGGCGGCCTGCACGGGCCGCCTTTCAACGACACCCCCTGGAGACACGACCATGCCCCTCGATCGCCGCACCTTTTCCGCCGCCCTGGCCACGCTCGGCCTGCCCTTGCCGCTCCTCGCCTCGGCGCAGGACGGCTTTCCCGCCAAGCCGATCCGCATCGTGTGCCCCTTCGCGCCGGGCGGCGGCTCCGACTTCATCGCCCGGGTGGGCGCCGACCTTCTGGGCAAGAACATCGGGCAGTCGGTGATCGTGGACAACCGTCCCGGCGCCGGCGGCACGCTGGGCACCGACTACGCGCTGCACCAGCCGGCCGACGGCTACACGCTGCTGCTCATCGCAGGCAGCTACACCGTCAACCCGGCCCTGTACAAGCTCAAGTTCGATGCGGCGAACGACATGACGCCGGTGATCCAGCTCTCCAAGGGCGCCTACGTGGTGTGCATCAATCCGGCCAAGGTGCAGGCGAAGAACCTGGCCGAGCTGCTGGCCTACGGCCGCCAGAACCCCGGCAAGCTGACCTTCGCCTCGGCCGGCAACGGCAGCCACCTGCACATCGCCACCGAGTACATGTTCGGCATGGCCAAGGTCAAGGCCACGCATGTGCCCTACAAGGGCACCGGACCGGCCATCACCGACCTGCTGGCCGGCAGCGTGGACATGCTGGTGGCAGGCACCGAGGGGCTGATGCCGCACGTCAAGGCGGGCAAGCTGCGCGCGCTGGCCGTGACCACGGCGCAGCGCCTGGCCGCCTACCCCGACATTCCGAGCGTGGCCGAAGCCGGCAACCTGCCCGACTACGAGGTGGTGGCCTGGCACGGCCTGATCGCGCCCAAGAACCTGCCGGCGCCGGTGCTGGCCAGGATCAACGGCGCGATCGACACCGGCCTGAAGGCGCCCGACCTGGTGGCCAAGCTCGAACCGACCGGCGTCTCGCCGGCCGGCGGTACGCCCGAGCAGTTCGGCAAGCTCATCCGGGTCGAACTGCCGCGCTACGCCAAGGTCGTGCACGACAACAACATCCAAACCCAGTAAGTGTTGCCGCCCGCAGCCGGGCGGCGCTCCATGATGAACCGCCTGTACCGCCAACCCCTCCCAGGCACCCGCCTGGACTATTTCGATGCCCGCGCCGCCGTCGACGCCCTGAAGCCCGGCGCCTGGGCCACCTTGCCCTACACCGCCCGCGTGCATGCCGAGAACCTGGTGCGCCGCGCCGACCCCGCGCACCTCACCGACTACCTGACCCAGCTGATCGAGCGCCGCCGCGACCTGGACTTCCCGTGGTTCCCGGTGCGCGTGGTGTGCCACGACATCCTGGGCCAGACCGCGCTGGTGGACCTGGCCGGCCTGCGCGACGCGATCGCGTCGCAGGGCGGCGACCCGGCCGCGGTCAATCCGGTCGTGCCGGTGCAGCTGATCGTGGACCACTCGCTGGCGGTGGAGTGCGGCGGCTTCGACCCCGACGCCTTTGCCAAGAACCGCGCGATCGAGGACCGCCGCAACGAGGACCGCTTCCACTTCATCGAGTGGACGAAGAAGGCCTTCGACAACGTCGACGTGATCCCGGCCGGCAACGGCATCATGCACCAGATCAACCTGGAGAAGATGTCGCCGGTGGTCTACGTGCAGGAGGGCGTGGCCTTCCCCGACACCTGCGTGGGCACCGACAGCCACACGCCGCACGTCGATGCGCTCGGCGTGATCGCCGTCGGCGTGGGCGGGCTGGAGGCCGAGAACGTGATGCTGGGACGCGCGTCGTGGATGCGCCTGCCAACCATCGTCGGCGTCGAGCTGTCGGGTCGCAGGCAGCCAGGCATCACGGCCACCGACATCGTGCTGGCGCTCACCGAGTTCCTGCGCAGGGAGAAGGTGGTCGGCGCCTACGTGGAGTTCTACGGCGAGGGCGCCGAGAGCCTGTCGATCGGCGACCGCGCGACCATCTCCAACATGTGCCCGGAATACGGCGCCACCGCGGCCCTGTTCTACATCGACCGGCAGACCCTCGACTACCTGCGGCTCACCGGCCGCAGCGACGAGCAGGTGAAGTTGGTGGAAACCTATGCGAAGACCGCCGGCTTCTGGGCCGGCGACCTGAAGACGGCGCAGTACGAGCGCGTGCTGAGGTTCGACCTGTCCACCGTCGTGCGCAACATGGCCGGCCCGTCGAACCCGCACCGGCGGCTGCCCGTGTCGGCGCTGGCCGAGCGCGGCATCGCCGACGAGGCGAAGCTGGCCCAGGGCAAGGCCGAGGAGGCCCGGGGCCAGATGCCCGAAGGCGCCGTGATCATCGCCGCCATCACCAGTTGCACCAACACCAGCAACCCGCGCAACGTGATCGCCGCGGCGCTGCTGGCGCGCAATGCCAACGCGCGTGGCCTGGCGCGCAAGCCCTGGGTCAAGTCCTCGCTCGCGCCGGGCTCCAAGGCGGTGGAGCTGTACCTGAAGGAGGCCGGCCTGCTCGGCGACCTGGAGCGGCTGGGCTTCGGCATCGTCGCCTTCGCCTGCACCACCTGCAACGGCATGAGCGGTGCGCTCGATCCGAAGATCCAGCAGGAGATCATCGACCGCGACCTGTACGCCACCGCCGTGCTCTCGGGCAACCGCAACTTCGACGGGCGCATCCATCCCTATGCCAGGCAGGCGTTCCTCGCCTCGCCGCCGCTGGTGGTGGCGTATGCGATCGCCGGCACCATCCGCTTCGACATCGAGCAGGACGTGCTGGGCGTGGACCCGCAGGGCAGGCAGGTGCGCCTGAAGGACATCTGGCCCGACGACGAGGAGATCGACGCCATCGTCGCCAAGGCCGTCAGGCCCGAGCAGTTCCGCCAGGTGTACGAGCCCATGTTCGCGATCCGCGTGGACGATGGCGCCGCCGTGGCGCCCCAGTACGACTGGCGGCCGCAGTCCACCTACATCCGCCGCCCGCCCTACTGGGACACCGAGGGCGTGGGCGCGCTGGCGGCCTTTCCGCGCACGCTGAAGGGCATGCGCCCGCTGGCGCTGCTGCCGGACAACATCACCACCGACCACCTCTCGCCCTCCAACGCCATCCTGCCGGACTCGGCCGCCGGCGAGTACCTGGCGAAGATGGGCCTGCCCGAGGAGGACTTCAACTCCTACGCCACGCACCGCGGCGACCACCTCACGGCCATGCGCGCCACCTTCGCCAATCCGCAGCTGGTCAACGAGATGGCGGTGGTGGACGGGGCGGTGAAGAAGGGCTCGCTGGCGCGCATCGAGCCCGAGGGCCGGGTGGTGCGCATGTGGGAGGCCATCGAGACCTACCTGAACCGACGCCAGCCGCTGATCATCGTCGCCGGTGCCGACTACGGCCAGGGCTCCAGCCGCGACTGGGCGGCCAAGGGCGTGCGCCTGGCCGGGGTGGAGACGGTGGTGGCCGAAGGCTTCGAACGCATCCACCGCACCAACCTGATCGGCATGGGCGTGCTGCCGCTGGAGTTCCTGCCCGGCACCAATCGCCTGACGCTGCAGCTCGACGGCACCGAGACCTACGATGTCGCCGGCGAGCGCACGCCAGGCGCCGAGTTGACCCTGGTCATCCGCCGCCGCAACGGCGACACCGTGCGCGTGCCGGTGCGCTGCCGCCTCGACACGGCCGAGGAGGTGTCGGTGTACGAGGCCGGCGGCGTGCTGCAGCGCTTCGCCCAGGACTTCCTCGCCGCATCTGCAACCGCCTGAACGGAGACACGCTTGGCCTTCGCAACCCAGATCAAGATTCCCGCCACCTACATGCGCGGCGGCACCAGCAAGGGCGTGTTCTTCCGCCTGCAGGACCTGCCCGAGGCGGCGCAGCAGCCCGGCCCCGCGCGGGATGCGCTGCTGCTGCGCGTGATCGGCAGCCCCGACCCCTACGGCAAGCAGATCGACGGCATGGGGGCGGCCACCTCCAGCACCAGCAAGACCGTGATCCTGTCGAAGAGCGCGCGGCCCGGACACGACGTGGACTACCTCTTCGGCCAGGTGGCGATCGACAAGGCCTTCGTGGACTGGTCGGGCAACTGCGGCAACCTGTCGGCGGCCGTCGGTCCTTTCGCCATCGCCAACGGGCTGGTCGACGCGGCCAGGGTGCCGCAGGACGGCCTCGCCACGGTGCGCATCTGGCAGGCCAACATCGGCAAGACCATCGTCGCCCACGTACCGGTCAGCGCCGGCCAGGTGCAGGAGACCGGCGACTTCGAGCTCGACGGCGTGACCTTCCCGGCGGCCGAGGTGCAGCTCGAGTTCATGGACCCGGCGGACGAGGGCGAGGAGGGCGGGGCGATCTCGTCAGCGCCGGGCCGCCCCAAGCTGACGAGCGCCCCCTCGGGGGGCAGCGAACCACACGCAGTGGGGAGCGTGGGGGCACTATTCCCCACCGGCCGCATCGTCGACGCGCTGGAGGTGCCCGGCGTCGGCACTTTCCAGGCCACGCTGATCAACGCCGGCATTCCGACCATCTTCCTCAACGCCGTGGACATCGGCTACACCGGCACCGAGCTGCAGCCGGCCATCAACGGCGACAAGGCGGCCCTGGCGCGCTTCGAGGCCATCCGCGCCTGGGGCGCCGTGAAGATGGGGCTGATCAAGGACATCGCCGAGGCCGCCACGCGCCAGCACACACCCAAGATCGCCTTCGTCGCGCCGCCGCAGCGCTACGTCGCCTCCAGCGGCAAGGCCGTCGACGCATCCGAGGTGGACCTGCTGGTGCGCGCCCTGTCGATGGGCCAGCTGCACCACGCCATGATGGGCACCGCGGCCGTGGCCATCGGCGCCGCCGCGGCCGTCCCCGGCACACTGGTCAACCTGGCCGCCGGCGGCGGCCAACGCCAGTCGGTGCGTTTCGGCCATCCCTCCGGCACCCTGCGGGTCGGCGCGGAGGCCCGGCAGGAGGGCGGCCAATGGACCGTCACCAAGGCCCTCATGAGCCGCAGCGCGCGCGTGCTGATGGAAGGCGCGGTGCGCGTTCCCGGCGACAGTTTCTGAATCGGAGAGCAAGACATGTCATCCACCCGCAAGCAACTCAAGCAGCTCGCCGAAGCCCGCCGCGGCGTGCTGGTGCCGGGCGCGTTCAACGCCCTGTCGGCCAAGGTCATCGAGGACCTGGGCTTCGAGGCGATCTACGTCACCGGCGCCGGCGTGACCAACATGTGGTTCGGCCTGCCCGACCAGGGCTTCATGGGCCTGGCCGAGATCGCTGACCACACGGCGCGCATCCGCGACGCGGTGGGCCTGCCGCTGATCGTGGACGCCGACACCGGCTTCGGCAACGCGCTGAACGTGCGGCACACGGTGCGCACGCTGGAGCGCGCCGGCGCCGACTGCATCCAGTTCGAGGACCAGGTCGCGCCCAAGCGCTGCGGCCACTTCTCGGGCAAGGAGGTCATCTCGACCGAGGAGGCGGTGAGCAAGATCAAGGCCGCCGTCGATGCGCGCCGCGATCCGGATCTGCTCGTCATGGCGCGCACCGACGCGGCGGCCACGCACGGCTTCGAGGCGGCCGTCGAGCGGGCGCAGAAGTTCGCGGAGGCGGGCGCCGACATCCTGTTCGTGGAGGCGGTGACGAAGGAGGAGGAGGTGCGCGCGCTGCCGCGGCGCCTGGCGAAGCCGCAGCTGATGAACATGGTGATCGGCGGGCGCACGCCGATCTTCAACGCGCAGCAGCTGGGCGAACTGGGCTACGGGATCGTGCTGTACGCCAACGCGGCGTTGCAGGGCGCAGTGGCGGGGATGCAGAAGGCATTGACGGTGCTGCGCGACGAGAAGGAGGTGCAGGAGTCCAGCGGGCTGGTGACGCCTTTCGCGGAGCGGCAGCGGCTGGTGGGCAAGCCGGAGTGGGACGCCCTGGAGAAGCGCTACACCTGATGCGCCCCCGAAAGGGAGCGATGAGGACGGAACACACCCAGGGCGCGGGGCAGGGCGGCCACGGCGCGCGAGGCAGGAGGAGACATCGAACCATGGCCACGCAGCCACTTCAGCCGCGCGCGCTGTGCGATGCGGTGGCCGACCGCATCCGGAACAGACTCCTGGCCCACGAATGGCGCCCCGGCGAGGAACTGGACGAGTCCGCGCTGACCCGGGACTACGGCGTGAGCCGCACGCCGGTGCGCGAGGCGCTCAAGCTCCTGTGCCACGAAGGCCTGCTGACCGCGCAGGCGCGGCGAGGCATGACGGTGACGGCGATCGATGCGACCGAGCTGGCCGAGGCGGTGGAGCTGCAGCGCCTGCTCGAGGCGCACGCCCGCGGCCGCCATCCCGCGTGGATCGACATCCCGACCGCCTCGCTGGTGGGGCGGTTGCTGGAGATCGTCGAGCGCCGCATCCGGTTGGCCGGCGGCGCAGGCCGCGTGGCTCAGGCCTCCGAGTCCGTGTCCTCGTCGCCGTAGTACTTCACGCCGATGCGGATGCGCTCGCGCCCGCTGGCGAGCCGGTGGCGGTTCGTGTCGCGCAGCGAGTAGACGCAGCCGCAGTATTCCTGCTGGTAGAAGTGCTCGCGCTTGCTGATCTCGATCATGCGGGCCGAGCCGCCGGCCTTGCGCCAGTTGTACGCCCAGTACATGAGCCCGGGGTAGTGTGAGGCCGCGCGCACGCCGCAGTCGTTGATCTGCTGCATGTTCTTCCAGCGCGAAATGCCCAGCGAACTGGTGATGACCGGGAAGCCGTGCTCGTGGGCGTACAGCGCCGTGCGCTCGAAGCGCATGTCGAAGCACATGGTGCAGCGGATGCCGCGCTCGGGTTCGTTCTCCATGCCGCGGGCCCGTTCGAACCACTGGTCGCGGTCGTAGTCCGCATCGACGAAGGGGATGCCGAACTGCTGCGCGAAGCGGATGTTCTCGTTCTTGCGCAGCTCGTATTCCTGGACCGGATGGATGTTCGGGTTGTAGAAGAAGATCGTGTAGTCGATGCCGGAGGCCAGCATGGCTTCCATGACCTCGCCGGAGCACGGCGCGCAGCACGAGTGCAGCAGCACCTTGTCGTGGCCGCCCGGCAGGGGCAGAGGTGTGCGGTCGGTGGCGTTCGTCATGGGGCAAGTCCTCGCAGGACAGGGGCGGCGGGATGGCGGGCGAGTTCGATGAAGGCCCGCACGTAGTCGATGGCGGTGTCAGCCTCGCGTGCCCCCAGGAAGATCTGCTTGGCAATGCCGCGCGCGCCCAGCCGCACGGGCACCACGTCCATCTTGGCCGCGTACTCATCGACCAGCCAGCGCGGCAGGGCGGCCACCCCGCGGCCACTTGCCACCATCTGCACCATGATGTCGGTGGTTTCGATGGTCTTGTGGCGCTTGGGCGTGACACCGGCCGGCAACAGGAACTGGTTGTAGATGTCCAGGCGCTCGATGTCCACGGGATAGCTGATGAGCACTTCCTGCGCCAGTTGCCGGGGCTTCACATGGGCCGCCGAAGCCAGCGCGTGGCCCTTGCCCACGACGAGCACCTGCTCGTAGTCGAACACGGGTTCGAACTTCAGCCCTGGCTTGAACAGCGGATCGGGCGTGACCAGCAGGTCGATCTCGTAGCCGAACAGGGCCCCGATGCCGCCGAACTGGAATTTCTGCTTGACGTCCACGTCCACGTCGGGCCAGGCGGCCAGATAGGGCGAGACCACCTTGAGCAGCCACTGGTAGCACGGGTGGCATTCCATGCCGATGCGCAGCGCACCACGCTCGCCCTGCGCAAACTGGCCCAGGCGCTCTTCGGCGAGCTGAAGCTGCGGCAGCACGCGGTTGGCCACCGCCAGCAGGTACTGGCCAGCCTGCGTCAGCCGCAGGCTGCGACCTTCGCGCAGCCAGACGTCGGTGCCCAGTTGCTGCTCCAGTTTCTTCATGCTGTGGCTCAACGCCGACTGGGTGAGGTTCAGGACGCCCGCGGCAGCCGTCAAGGACCCCTGCCTTTCAACCTGCTGAACGATGCTGAGGTGGATGCGTTCCAGCATTTGAATGATCAAAATTCATGAATTGATGAAGTAATACCATTTTACTTCATTGATCCTGGTCAATAGCATCCCTCCTGTTGTTCGGTTGCTTCTTGGCCGCCATGTGCGCTCGCATGCCGCCGGCGAGCAATGCGCCGGCCCACCGTCGACGACAACCTGCCGCGCACGCCAGCTCCCGGGCCGGGCGATCAATCCACACGAAAGAAAGAATGAAACGTCCATTCCGTCTGGTCGCGGTTTCCGGCGGGCTGCAACGTCCCTCCAAGGCTGCAGCTCTGGCAGAGCATCTGCTGGACCTGATCGCCGACGCGATCCCGTGCGAACAACGCCTGGTCGAACTGGGCCAGCTCGCGCCGCTGCTTGCGGGCACGGTGTGGCGTTCCCAGCTGCCCGAGGCGGTGGAGCGGGCGCTTGCGGCGGTCGAGCAGGCCGACATCCTGGTGGTGGCGACGCCGGTCTACCGCGGCTCGTACACAGGACTGTTCAAGCACTTCTTCGATTTCATCCATCAGGACGCCTTGATCGACAAGCCGGTCCTGTTGGCGGCCACCGGTGGCAGCGAGCGCCATGCCCTGGTGATCGACCACCAGTTGCGGCCGCTGTTCAGCTTCTTCCAGGCACGCACGCTGCCCTTGGGCGTCTATGCGACCGACAAGGACTTCGTCGATTGCCGCCTGCAGGACGAGGCCCTGATCGAACGGGCCGGACTGGCGGTGCGGCGGGCATTGCCGCTGGTGGAATGGATGCGCCACGCCGGCCCCATGCGGGCCGACGCAGTGGCTGCGGCCTGAAACAGGAGCCGGCTTCTATCCCAGGGACTGGATTGCGATGAACCAAGAACTCACCTTCAACCTCAAGAGCATCTGTTTCGATGAGAACTACCACCCATCGGACAGCACGCGCATCACCACCAACTTTGCCAACCTGGCCCGGGGGGCGAGCCGGCAGCAGAACCTGCGCAACACGCTGAGGATGATCGACAACCGCTTCAATGACCTGGCGCATTGGGACAATCCGACGGGCGATCGCTACTCGGTCGAACTGGAGATCATCTCCGTCGAGATGAGCATGGGTTCCGGGAGCGGCAATCCTGCGTTCCCGTTGATCGAGGTACTGAAAACCGGCATTCTCGACAGGAAGGCGAACAAGCGCATCGACGGCATCGTGGGGAACAACTTCTCCTCCTACGTGCGCGACTACGACTTCAGCGTCCTGCTTCCGGGCTACAACGCCAATCGGGCGGAGTTCGGCGTCCCGGAGGATTTCGGCGACCTGCATGGAAAGCTGTTCAAGCAGTTTGCCAACTCGAGCACTTACAGGGAGCACTTCGGCAAGCCCCCTGTTATCTGCATCAGCGTGTCGACCAGCAAGACCTATCGGCGAACCGGAAACCGGCACCCGGTACTGGGCGTCGAGTATCAACAGGATGAGCTGTCCTCGACCGACCAATACTTCGCGAAGATGGGAATGCAGGTTCGTTTCTTCATGCCTCCGAATGGCGTCGCGCCACTGGCTTTCTACTTTCACGGCGACCTGCCGGGCGATTACACGAACCTCGAGCTGATCGGCACCATCAGCACCATGGAAACCTTCCAGAAGATCTATCGCCCCGAAATCTACAACGCCAATGCCGCGGCTGGCAGGCTCTATCGACCGAGCTTGAAGCACCAGGACTACTCGTCGACGCAGATCGTCTATGACCGGGAGGAACGCAGCCAGTTGGCCGTGAAGCAAGGGAAATTCGCGGAAGAGCACTTCATCAAGCCGTACAAGAACGTCCTTGAGCAGTGGACTGCCGATGTCGCACTCTGACCGCTCGCATCGGCGCTGCCGATACGCTTGCCACACCCGTCTTCAATGAAAAGGAACTCCCAGATGTTCGAAGCCTCCATCGCCGGCAGCCTGCCGAAGCCAGCCTGGCTTGCCGAAACCAACAAGCTCTGGCCCCAGTGGAGGGCCGAAGGCGATGCGCTTCGCCAGGCCAAGGCCGACGCGACGCTGTTGTGGATCAAGGCCCAGGAAGACGCAGGCCTGGACATCGTGTGCGACGGCGAGCAGTCGCGCCAGCATTTCGTGCACGGCTTCCTGGAGCAGGTCGAGGGCATCGACTTCGAGCACAAGGTGAAGATGGGCATCCGCGACAACCGCTACGACGCGATGGTGCCGCAGGTGGTGTCTGCCCTGCGCCTGAAGGGCCGCGTGCATGCCTTCGAAGCACAGCTGGCGCGCGCGCACACGAAGAAGAAGCTGAAGTTCACGCTGCCCGGCCCCATGACCATCGTCGACACCGTGGCAGACCGCTTCTACGGCGACAAGGTCAAGATGGCTTTCGCGTTCGCGGAACTGCTCAACCAGGAAGCGCTCGCGCTGCAGGCCGACGGCGTGGACATCATCCAGTTCGACGAGCCTGCCTTCAATGTCTACATGAAGGATGCCGCCGACTGGGGCGTGCAGGCGCTCGAGCGCGCGGCGCAGGGCCTGACCTGTACGACGGCGGTGCACATCTGCTACGGCTACGGCATCAAGGCCAATACGGACTGGAAGAGCACCCTGGGCGACGAATGGCGCCAGTACGAAACGGTGTTCCCCGCCCTGGCCAGGAGCCGCATCGACCAGGTGAGCCTGGAGTGCATCCACTCTCATGTGCCGCCCGACCTGATGAAGCTGCTGGCCGGCAAGGACGTGCTGGTCGGCGTGATCGATGTGGCCAGCGACGTGGTCGAGACACCCGAAGAGGTGGCCGACACCATCGGCCGGGCGCTGGAGTTCGTGCCGAAGGAGCGGCTGTTCCCGTGCACGAATTGCGGCCTGGCACCGATGGGGCGGGACGTGGCGTGGCGCAAGTTGCAGGCGCTGGCAGAAGGCACGAGGCTGGCGAAGGAGCGGTTCACCACGGGGTGACGCCCACCCGGCCGTCGCGCCCGGCCTGTTGATCCCCATGCGGAAGCGACCCGGCAAGGTCGCTCGGTCAGGACGGCATGGGACTCGACACCTTGCTTCTCGACCACCGCTACGACAGGCCGATGGATGTGGCCGGCAATGGGTGAATGAAATTCATGGATACGTGAGATAAGACCATTTTACTTCATTGGGTGGTTTTCATAGGATCCGCGCCACTCCTCGCTTCCTGCCTTTCGAGAGCGGACCATGACCACGATCCACAACCTCGGCTTTCCCCGCATCGGTGCCAGGCGCGAACTGAAGTTCGCGCTGGAGTGGTATTGGAAGGGCGAATCCTCGCGCGACGAACTCAAGGCACTGGGCGCACAGCTTCGCCAGCGCCACTGGAACGACCAGGCTGGCCTGGACCTCGTGCCCGTGGGCGACTTCGCCTTCTACGACCAGGTGCTGGACATGAGCTTCACGCTGGGCAACCTGCCCGAGCGCGTGCAGGGCTTCCACGGCGACGCGCTGGACAACTACTTCCGCGTGGCGCGAGGCCGCTCGGCCAAGGGCACGGAAGACCCTGCAGACTGCTGCGGTGGCGTCGCGGCCGGGGAGATGACCAAGTGGTTCGACACCAACTACCACTACATCGTGCCCGAGTTCACCGCGGCGACGCAATTCAGGCTCGACGCTTCGCGGCTGCTGGCGCAACTGGCCGAGGCGAAGGCGCAGGACGTCAAGGCCAAGCCGGTCATCATCGGCCCCGTCACCTACCTGGCGCTCGGCAAAGCCAAGGACGACTCGGACAAGCTGGCCCTGCTGGAGCATCTGCTTCCGGTGTACGCCCAACTGCTCGACACGCTGGCAGCGCAGGGCGTGGAATGGGTGCAGGTCGACGAGCCCATCCTCGTGACCGAACTGGACGCCGACTGGCAGCATGCGTTCAACACGGCCTACCACCAGCTCAGGGGTGCCAGGGTCAAGCTGCTGGTGGCGACCTACTTCGGCCAGTTGCAGGAGAACGCGTACCTGGCCGCGAACCTGCCGGTGGCGGGCCTGCACGTCGATGCCGTCAGCGACCGCGAGGGCGTGCAGCCACTGATCAACCTGCTGCCGGCCCACAAGGTGCTGTCGCTGGGCGTCATCAACGGCCGCAACATCTGGAAGACCGACCTGACGGCCGTGCTCGACTGGATGGAGCCGCTGGCCGAGCGCCTGGGCGAGCGCCTGTGGATCGCACCGTCGTGCTCGCTGATGCACGTGCCCGTGGACCTGGACAGCGAGCAGAAGCTCGATGCGGAGGTGAAACCCTGGCTCGCGTTCGCGCTCCAGAAGCTGGAAGAACTGCGCGTCCTGGGCAAGGCGCTGCGCGAAGGCCGTGCTGCCGTGCAGGAGGCGCTGGCTTCCAACCAGGCCGCGCTGGCCGCGCGCCGCGCCTCGCCGCGCGTGAAGAATCCGGACGTGCAGGCGGCCGTGGCACGCATCGGCACCCACATGGGCCAGCGCGAGAGCACCTATGCCAAGCGCGCGGCCAAGCAGGCCGCCTTCTTGAAGCTGCCCAAGTACCCCACCACCACCATCGGCTCCTTCCCGCAGACCGCCGAGATCCGCCACGCCCGCAGCGAGTTCAAGGCCGGCCGGCTGGACGAGCCGGCCTACCGGGCCGCCATGCGCGCCGAGATCGAGCGCAGCGTGCGCGAGCAGGAAAAGCTGGGCCTGGACGTGCTGGTGCACGGCGAGGCCGAGCGCAACGACATGGTCGAGTACTTCGGCGAGCAGCTCGAAGGCTACGTCTTCAGCCAGTTCGGCTGGGTGCAGTCCTACGGCTCGCGCTGCGTGAAGCCGCCGATCCTGTTCGGCGACATCAGCCGGCCCCGGCCGATGACGGTGGCGTGGATCACCTACGCCCAGTCCCTGACGGACAAGCCGATGAAGGGCATGCTCACCGGCCCCGTCACCATCCTGAACTGGTCCTTCGTGCGCGACGACCAGCCGCGCTCGGCGTCCTGCAGGCAGCTGGCGCTGGCCATCCGCGACGAGGTGCTGGACCTGGAGAAGGCCGGCGTGCGCGTCATCCAGATCGACGAGGCCGCGCTGCGCGAGGGCCTGCCGCTGCGCAAGTCGCAATGGAAGGCGTACCTCGACTGGGCCGTGGAGTCCTTCCGCATCACTGCCAACGGCGTGCGCGACGAGACGCAGATCCACACCCACATGTGCTATTCGGAGTTCAACGACATCATCGCGTCGATCGCCGACATGGACGCCGACGTGATCACGATCGAGACCTCGCGCTCGGACATGGAACTGCTCGACGCCTTCGACCACTTCAAGTACCCCAACGAGATCGGCCCGGGCGTCTACGACATCCACTCGCCCAACATCCCGACGCAGGAGCACATCGTGCAGCTGATGAAGAAGGCGGCCGAGCGCATTCCTGCCGAGCGGCTGTGGGTCAACCCCGACTGCGGCCTGAAGACGCGCCAGTGGCCGGAGGTGATCCCGGCGCTGGCCCACATGGTGGCCGCGGCGCGGGCGTTGCGCGCCGAGGCCTGAGTTCCGGGCGGTCCAATGCGCCGACAAGGCTTGCGCCTGGGCGATGCCATGGCGCATGCGCCGCATCGCCGCCGGCAGCAGCGCGAAGGCCTGCACCGCTGGCGCGGGGCGGCGCAGCATCACCGCTTCGCCATCGGCTGCCTGGACGAATTCGCCTAGGGCTCGTAGATCTCCGGCGGCGCAAGCCGCGGGGCCGGCGAGCGTCGCATGGCGTCGCGCAGATCCTGCGTCATCTGCAGCAGCCGCGGACCCAGCTCCTGCCGCAGCCGCGTCACCTGCATGCGCGTGGCGGGGCCCACCAGGTTGAAGGCGTACAGGCTGTTGCGCGGATTCGGCGAGAAGGGCACGGCCACGCCGTTGACGTTGCGTCCCCAGGAGCGCTGGGTCGTCACGAAGCCCTGGCGCGCGTATTCGGCATGGGCGTGCTCGATCCGCTCCCGCGTGGCGGGCCAGTCCTCGGGAAAGCGCCGGCGCAGGCCTTCCAGGATCTGCGTGCGCTCCTTGACGGGCGCTGCGACGAGGTAGGCCAGGCCGATGGCCGTGTACGCGATGGGCAGCACCGTGCCGACGTCGACGTTGATGACCAGCCGCTTCTCGTCGGGCGGGCGGATGGCTTCCAGCACCACCAGGCCCAGCCGGTCGCGCGTGCCCACGATGACGGACAGGCCGGTTTCGGCGCTGAGACGCTCCATGAAAGGCCGCGCCACGCGCAGCAGCCCGATCTTGCGCTGCACGCTGGCGCCCATGCCCAGCAGGCGCGTGCCCATCAGCAGCTTGCGGGTCAGCGGGTCGACGCGCAGGTAGCCCAGGGCCACCAGGGTCGTGGTCAGGCGTGAGACGGTGGCCTTCGGCAGGCCCGTCAGCTCCACCAACTGCTGGTTGCCGAGCATCTCGCCCTCGGAGAAGGCCGAGAGGATCTCCAGGCCCTTCGCCAGCGATTGGACGATATTCGAGCCCTGGGGAGCTGAAGGCACCGGACGATGGCAGGCAGTGGGTGGAGGACGGTTCGGATTCTAGGGATCGCCGGCCTTCGGACAAGCGCGCAGGACCGCGCCGCCGGACCGCCGCGCCGTCGGGCTTCGGTCCGGCGGGCGCTCAGCCGGCCGAGCCCATCCATCGGGCCAGCGCATCGGCCACGACGCCGGGCTGCTCCATCGGGGCGAGGTGGCCGGCCTGCTGCACCACGGCTTGCTGCGCGCCGGGAATGTTCCCCGCATAGGCAGCCACGGCCTGCGGCGTGAACAGCTTGTCGTGCGACGCCGCCAGTGCCAGGGTGGGCCGGCGGCCGTCGAGCAGGTGGCTGCGGTCGGGCCGCGCGGCGGTGGCGCGCACGTGGGCGGCGTAGCGCTCGGGGCCGTACCGGCGCACCATCTCCCAGCGCCGCGCCATGAGCGCGTCGTCGGCCAGGCTGTCCGGGTGGAAGGTGTTGGCCACGCCTGCTTCCACCATCTCGAGGTAGCGGCCCTGGGCCACCGCCTCCAGCGCGGCCAGGCGCCGCTGCGCCGCCGCTGGACTGTCGGCGAAGGGCGCCGTGCACAGCATGGCGATGCCCTGCACCCGCTCGGGCGCCTGCTCCAGCATGGCCAGCGCCACGTACCCTCCGAAGGAAAAGCCCGCCAGCCAGAAGCGCTCGGGCAGCAGCGCCAGGTGTGCGGCGGCGATGGCCTCGACGGTGTCGTGCGCGGGGTTGTCGAGCGCCCGGGCCTGGATGGACGGCGGCAGCGCCGCCACCACGCTGTCGAAGACCGCCGCCGTGTTGTTCAGGCCGGGGACCAGGACGAGCTGCTGTTGCTGCTGCGTCATGCGGGGATGCAGCGCGGATCGCGCTGCTCGCCGGCGATGCGGTCGCCCTCCACCCAGCCCGAATGCGTGCCGGCGGAGATGCGGTGCGGCAGGACGATCCGGGCCAGCGGCCCCTGCGTGATGTCGTCCGCCCTGATCACCCAGCATTCCGAGCGCTGGTCCGCCAGGTTGTTGACGAAGGTGACCACGTAGCCGTCGTCCTCCGCCACGGCGCCGATGCGCCGCGCGACCTGCGGCTCGCTGCCGTAGCAGCCCTTGCCGTACTCCAGGCTCTGCGTCCGGCCAGTCAGCATGTCGTAGCGTTTGAGGCCGCGGAACAGCCATTCGCCTTTCTCGTAGAGCACGTTGAAGCTGTAGCGGTAGGGCCGGCCCACGTAGTCGTTGCTGACCATCGGGAACTCGGTGATCTCGTCGTCGATCTGCTCCTCGCGCGTCTGGCCGGTTTTCATGTTGAAGCGCCAGCGGTACATCAACGTGGGGTTGTTGTGCTTGTCCAGGTGGGCGCGGATCTTGTCGTAGGCCGCCAGGCGGCCCTCGGCCATCGACTGGCCCACGTTGGGCTTGTGCGGGTCGGGCATGATGCAGCCGTCCATGACCACCTCGTCGCCGTCCTCGTAGCAGTTGGCCAGGTGCAGGATGTGGCAGGGCGTGCCCTCGAACCACCGCACCGAGGCCGAGTCGCCGTGGCGCGGCAGGATGCCGAAGCGCGCCGGCCGGTCGCGGAAGAAGGCCATCCTGCGCTGGCCCTTGGCCAGCAGCTCCGGGTCGAAGTGGAACGGCAGGTCGTGCAGGATGGAGTAGTTCTTCGTGATGCCCAGGTCGTGCGGCCAGCGGGCGCCGGGCAGCTCGATGGGCACGTAATGCACCAGGCGGTTGTCGCGGTCGACCACGCCGTAGTTCATGTACGGCGGCTTCTCCGGGTAGTTGAAGAACATCATCTCGCCGGTGGCGGGATCGATCTTGTAGTGCGAGGCCACGCCGTCAGGGACGAGGCGCGCCCAGTCGGCGTCGGGGCCCAGGGTCTCGAGCGTGACCGGGTCCAGGCGCCAGGGCTCGCTGCCCTGCGACATCGTCGCCAGCAGCTTGCCGGCGTGGATCTTCACGTCGGTGCCGGCGTTGTCCTTCATCGCGCCCATCGAGCCCCAGCCCCGGCGCGCGTACAGCTGCGGCGAGAGGATGCCGGGCCACAGCGAGCGCCCGGCGGCCTGCTCGGCTAGGAAGCCGGTCGTCTGCACGAAGCGGTTGCGGTAGGTGGCCCGCCCGTCCTCGAAGTGCATCGCATGCAGCATGCCGTCGCCGTCGAACGGGTGGTAGATGCCCAGGGACTCGTGCACCTGGTTGTGCGTGTTGCGCACATAGATGCCGTGCAGGTCGCGCGGGATCTCGCCGATGACCTGCATGCTGCCGGTGTCGGCCACCCATTCCTCCATCGCGGGCGTGAACGGGCCGCGCAGGAAGGGATGGTCGGTGTCGGGGTCGATGGTCGATGCGTAGGTGTGAAGGATTTTCTGCATGGGGTTCTCCTGGTCCTGAATCGGCGGCGCGCTCCGCTTACTCCAGCTTCACGGCGCCGGAGCGCAACAGGCCGCCGTACCGCTTGCTGCTGTCCTGCACGATCTTGCGGAAAGCCTCCGGGTCGTTCGCCACGACCTGGTAGCCCATCTCCGAGAGCTTCTGCCGGACGGCGGGCGTGTTCAGCGCATCGACGAAGGCCTTATGGAGCTTCTGCAGGATGGGGGAGGGCGTGCCCTTGGCCGCCACGAAGCCGACCCAGCCGTCCGTGGAGAAGTCGATGCCCAGCTCCTTGAACGTGGGCACGGCGGGCAGCGAACTCGCGCGCTGCGGCGCAGTGACGGCCAGCGCGGTGACCTGCCCGGATTCGATGAACGCCCTCCCGGCATTCGAGGCCAGCGCGTACTGCAGCTGGCCGCCCACGACGTCCTGGAGCATCTGCACTTCCCCCTTGTAGGGAACGTGCAGGGCCTTGATGCCGAGCTTGTTGGCCATCACCACGTTGTTGAAGTGAAAGCTCGTGCCGGCGCCGGGGGTGCCGTAGCTCATCTGGCCGGGGTGCTTCTGCGCATGGTCGACGAACTCCTTCAGCGACTTGATGCCCAGCCGCTTGTCGACGACCAGCGTCATGAAGGTGTCGGCCGCGATGGTGATCGGCTCCAGCTGCTCGAGCGGGCGGATCTTGTAGGCCGGGTTGGTCAGGGGCAGCGTGACCATCGTGGCCGGGACGACCAATGCCACCGTGTACCCGTCCTTGGGCGCCTGCAGCAGCGCCTGCAGGCCGATCTGGCCGCCGGCCCCGGCGCGGTTGTCCACCACCACCGTCGTGCCCAGCTGGCGGCCGAGCTCGTCGCTGAGCACGCGGCTGACGATGTCGGTCATGCCGCCGGCCGGGTAGGGGACGATGAGCTTGATGGGCTGGGTCGGCCAGGCCGGCTGCGCCGGCGACCATGACGGCAGCCAGCCTGCCAGCGACAGCGCGGCGGCGGCCAGGCCGCGCATCAGGTTGCGTTTCGACATCGTGGTGTCTCCTTGTCTCGGGTTCGGGTCTCAGCGCGCCGATTGCACGCGGCTGCGGATGAAGTGCAGAAGGTGCTCGTTGAACAGCTCGTGCTGTTCCGCAAAGGCATAGTGCGCCGAGCCGGGAAGGCACGCGTAGTCCGCGTGCGGGATGAACTGCTTCTGGATGGCCTGCATGCCCTCGGGGCGGCCCACCTTGTCGTGGGCGCCGGCCAGCAGCAGGGTCGGGACCTTCACGCTCTTCAGGTTCTCCACGCCCTCGTAGTCCACGATGGCCTGGATGGCGGAGCAGAAGGTGTCCACCGGTGTGCCCAGCGCCACCTCGCGCACGAGGTCCACCATGGGCCCGGCGGAGCCCGGCGCGAACATCGAGTCGATCACCGGCGCCGCAGTCTCGCGGAAGCTCTTGCCGCTGCGCAGGGGATCGATGCGCTCGGCCAGGAAGGTCTTCTTGTCCTGCTCGCTCTTCTGGGAGAACGACGCCACGGTGGCCGAGATGACGATGGCGCTGACCTTGTCGGGCCGCGCGGCATAAACGGCCGGCGCGGTGATGCCGCCCATGCTGTGCCCCAGCACGATGTTGGTGTCCGTGCCGCAGCGGTCGATCAGCTCGCCGGCGGTCTGCGCCAGGCGCTCGATGCTCAGGCCTCCTTCGGGCAGGGGGCTGATGCCGTAGCCCGGGGCATCCCAGGCGACGACGCGCAGGCCGGCGCGCACCAGCGTCTGGACCTCGTGGCGGAAATAGTCCTTGGAGCCATAGGCGCCGTGCAGCAGAAACACGGTGGTGTTGTCGGCGCCGGCAACCTGGTAGTCGGGGAATCGGTAAGAAGCGCTCGTCATCGACATGTCTCGAATGGGAATGGAAAAGAGAAGGGAGCCATCGACCCGGCGCCCTGCGGCCGCGTCGACATCCTCGCCGGCATTGTGGGCACCGGCGTCGCGCAGGGACGGACCGGATTGCGGTGCGTTCCGATCCTCGGAACTGTCCTGCGAAAGGTCGGGATCGCAGTTCCGCCCATCGGAACTACCGGCACGGCGCGATTGAGAACGCAGTGCGCCGACAGAAGAATCGCCGCCGTCCCTCATGTTGCGGGGACAGCATTTACGAGGCGGAGACAACAGCGAATGAAAAGTGTCAGATTTGCCCTGGGCATGGCGTCGGTGTGCGTGCCGCTCGCCGCGATGGCCCAGGGGTCCGTCCAGATCGGCGGACAGATCAAGGTAGGGGTCGATGCGGTGAGCTATTCGGGCGCCCGCGATGCGCGCGGCAGGGTGATCCGCGCGAGCGGCTCGCGGCTCACCGACAACTCCTCCTACATGTACTTCAAGGGAGAAGAAGACCTGGGCGGCGACCTGCGCGCCTTCTTCCACCTGGAGAACGGCTTCGCCGCCGACAGCGGCGACCCGGGCTCGCCGCGCTTCTATGCCGTGGGGCTCAAGCACCCCGCCTGGGGGCGCATCCTGCTGGGCAAGTGGTCGACGTACTTCGCGTCCGACAGCATGCTCACGCCGGGCGGCATCGGCGACGCCGGTCCCTACGCCAGCGGCACGCTCAACCTGCTCGGTCCGATCGGCAAGAGGGGGCAGTACTTCTCCGGCGGCTTCCTGTCCAACACGGTACGCTACGACTCGCCCAACTGGGCGGGACTCACGGTGGCTGCCGCCTACAGCTTTGACACCGAAGCGACCGGCCAGAGTTCGCATCGCACGCTCAACCTCAACCCGGTCTACGTGAGCGGCCCGATGACGGTGTACCTGAACGTGCTGCACCGCCAGCACCAGCCCAACGCGGCCGGCAACTTCAACACCGACTACGACCAGCTGGCGGTGCGCGCCGGCGCGGGCTACGACTTCGGCAATGGCCTGAAGATCGCCATGCTGTGGGACCGCAACCGGGTCGAGGGCAATGCCATCGCGGGCGGCAAGCTGGTGCGCGACGCGTGGGCCATCCCCGTGCGCTACCGCCTGCGCCAGCACCAGTTCAGCGTCACGTACGGCCAGGCCCTGGCCTACAAGACGGCGGGCGCGACCACGCCCGACACCGGCGCGAAGATGTTCTCGATCGGCTACGAGTACGCGCTGTCCAGGCGCACGGCGCTGGCCGCGAACTTCTCCACCGTGCGCAACCAGGCGCGGGCGGCCTACGACTTCTGGCAGCCTTCCAACACGCTGCCGGTGTCGGCCACGACCACCGGGTTCACCTCGCGCTACACCTACCTCGGCATGAAGCACGTCTTCTGAACTGGGCATCGCGCAGCGGCTGCGCCGCGGAGGAGCCGGCCGTTGCGCGCGATTCCGCTGTGCGAAAGCCGCGTGGGCTTTCTGCCGTCCCGGCGGGCTGCCGTTTCCAGAATGAGCGCGTGTCCATTCCAGAGATCGCCATGCACAGACGCCATTTCATCTGCGCCGCTGCCGTTGCCGCCGTGCCGCTGCCCGCGACGCACGCGCAGGAGACGCCCGCGGCCTGGCCGCAGCGCAACCTCACGGTCGTCGTTCCCTACCCGCCGGGCGGCAACGCCGACGGGGTCGCGCGCGTGTTCGCCATGGCCTTGGCCGACGTCGTCCACAAGCCTGTCGTGGTGGAGAACAGGCCGGGCGCCAGCGGCACGATCGGCGCGAACCTGGTGGCGCGTGCGCCGGCCGATGCGCACACGCTGCTGCTGACGCCGTCGTCCCAGCTGTACAACACCCTGCTCGACGCGCCGCCGCCCTACGATCCGGTGCGTTCCTTCGCGCCGGTGATCGGCCTGACGACCAACCCGCTCGTGCTCGGCGTGCCGGCCGGCCTGGGCGTGCATTCCGTGCAGGAGCTCGCCGCGCGTGCGAAGGAGACGCGCCTGAACTACGGCTCCTTCGGCCACGGCAATGTCACGCACGTGCTGCTGCACGTGCTGGACCACCAGATGGGCGGCCACATGATGCATGTGCCCTACAAGGGGGAGATGCAGATGCTCAACGACATGCTGAGCGGCGTGGTGCACGCGGGCCTGTTCTCGCCGGGGCTGATGCGGGAGATGGAGCAGGCGGGCAAGGTGAAGGCGCTCGCGACCGTCGGGGTGCGCCGCAGCGCCTTCCTGCCGCAGGTCCCCACGTTCTCCGAACTCGGCTACAGCCAGCTCGACTGGCTGTTCTCGTCCACGGTCTATACCTCGTCGGCGACGCTGCCCGCGCTGCTCGCGCGGCTGGAGGCCGCGGCGGACCACGTCGCCCGCAGCAAGGCCGTGCAGGACGCGCTCGCGCAGCGCGGCTCGGAGTTCTGGGGCGCCGGCCCCGCGGAGATGCGCGCGCAGATCGCCAGCACCACACGGCGATGGGCGCAGCTGGTGGCGGAGCTCGGCAAGCTGCGATGAGCCTGGAGCGGCCGCGCAGCACGGGCGAGGACAAGGGCGTCGTGCTGCGCCGGGAAGACGCGCGCTTCGTCACGGCGCTCGCGCGCGGGCTGGAGATCCTCTCGGCCTTCGACGGCGCCTCCGAACTCGGGAACCTGGACCTGTGCGAACGCACCGGCATGGCGCCCGCCACGGTGTCGCGCCTCACGCACACCCTGGCCGTGCTCGGCTATCTCCGGCGCTCGCGCGTGACGCGCAAGTATTCCGCCGGCGCGGGGCTGCTCGAACCGGGCGTGGCGGTCCGCCGGCAGGTCGCGGTGATCGAGGCGGCGCGGCCGTTGATGGAAGCGCTGGCGCGCACCGCCGACACCACCGTCATCCTCGGCGTGCGCGACGGCCCGTCCATGCTCTTCCTCAACGTCGTGCGGCCAGCGCGGGCCGGCCTGACGGTCAACAAGGAAATCGGCTCCACGGTCCCTATCGCCAGCACGTCGGCCGGCCTGGCCTATCTCGTGGCGTTGCCGCCGCAGGAGCGCGCGCAACTGGTGGCCGATCTGCGCGCGAAGTATGACGAGGCGCGCTGGATGCCGCTGCGCCAGGGCATCGAGCGCGCCACGCAGATGTATCGCAGGCACCGCTTCGTCGTGCGCATCCGCAGCCTCACCAGCGAGGTCAGCTCCGTCTCCGTGCCGCTGCACGAGGGGCTCGTGCACGGCCAGTTCGTGCTGACCTGCGCCGGGCCGGTGCAGACCTTTCCGATGCGCCGGCTGGTCGAAGAGCTCGGGCCGCAGCTGGTGGCCATGGTCATGCGCCTGCGGGCCTGGCTGCCTTCCTGACTCACCGCGGCGGCAGCCCCATCCAGTGGGCCAGCGCGCCGGCCAGGGCCTCCGGCCGTTCCATCGGCACCAGATGGCCGCTGCCTTCGATCACCTCCAGCCGCGCATGCGGCAGGTCCTGCGCGCACTGGCGCGCGAGCGCGAGCGGGAACACGCGGTCCTCCGTCGCGCCGACGAGCAGCGTCGGGAGATCGGCGCGCAGCAGGTGCAGGCGGTCGGGCCGATGGAGCGCGGCTTCCGAATGCGCGAGGTAGCGCTCGGCGCCGTAGGCCTGGACCATGCCGCGGCGCTGCGCGGCCAGCACCGGGTCCCGCAGCGCGTCCGGCGCCATGGTGTTCGGCGCGGACGCCTCCACCATCGCCAGGTAGCCGCCCGCGCGCACGGTGGCCATCGAGCGCTCGCGTGCCGCCTTGCGCTCCGGCAGGTCCTGCCGCGGCGTGGTGCATACCAGGGCGATGCCTTCCACCCGCTGCGGCAGCGCATCCAGCAGCGCCATCGCCACGTAGCCGCCGAACGAGAAGCCGACCAGCCAGAAGCGCTCGGGCAGCGCGGGCGCGAGCGCCTCGGCGATGGCCTCGACGCGGTTCAGCGGCGGGCAGTCCGGCGCGTGCGCGCGCACGGTGGCCGGCAGGGCCGGGATGACGCGGTCGAAAACCGCGCGCGTGTTGTTCAGCCCGGGGATCAGGACCAGTTCCTTCATGTCGTCCTCCTCTCACGCCAGATAGGCCGGATCGCGGTGCTCGCCATGGATCCGGTCGCCCTCGATCCAGCAAGCATGGGTGCCGACCGGAATACGGTGCGGCAGGACGATGCGGGCCAGCGGCCCGGCGGTGATGTCCGACGCGTCCAGCACGATGCACTCGGACGTGTCGTTGGTGGTGTCGGTGACGAAGTTCAGGACGTAGCCCTGGTCTTCGTCCCTGGCCCCGAGGCGGCGCGCGATCTGCGGCTCGCCCCCGAAGCGCCCCGGCCCATGCTCGTAGCGCTGCGTGGCGCCGGTGGCCATGTCGTACCGCTTGATGCCCTTGAGCAGCCATTCGCCTTCCTCGTAGATGGCGTTGTAGCTGTAGCGATAGGGCCGCCCCACATAGTCGTTGTTGCAGGCGGGGAATTCCGTGATCTCGTCGTCGATGGCCTGTTCGTGCGTGCGGCCCGTGCGCAGGTTGAAGCGCCAGCGATGCATATGCGTCGGATTGAAATGCTTGGCCAGGTGTCTTCGGATTCCGGCGTACACGGCCTGCCGGTCTTCGGATGCTTCCCCCACGCGCGGCTTCTTCGGGTCGCGCATGATGCAGCCGTCCATGACGATCTCGTCATGATCCTCGTAGCAGTTGGTCAGGTGCAGGATGTGGCACGCACTCCCCTCGAACCATCGGGTGTCTCCGGATCGGCCGTGGCGCGGGATGATGCCGAAGCGGGCGGGAAGCTCGCGATGGAACCGAAGCCGGCGTTCGCCGCGGCTCAGCGCATCTGCGTCGAAGAAGAAGGGCAGGTCGTGCAGGATCGAATAGTTGCGCGTGATCCCGATGTCGTGCGGCCAGCGCGGGCCGGCGAGCTCGATGGGAACGTAGTGAACGAGCCGGTTGCTGCGATCCACCACGCCGTAGTTCATGTACGGTGGCTTCTCCGGATAGTTGAAGAACATCAGCTCGCCCGTGAGGGCGTCCACCTTGAAGTGGGAGGCGATGCCGTCGGGAAGGCGATGCGCCCAGTGCGCGTCGGCACCCGATGTCCCCAGGGTCAGCGGATCGAGCCGCCATGGCTCGCTGCCCTGCGACATGGCCGCGATGAGCTGGCCCGCGTGGCAGATCACATCCGTTCCAGCGTTGTCCTTCATCGCCCCCATCGATCCCCAGCCCCGGCGGGCATGCAGGCCCGGCGAAAGGATGCCGGGCCACAGCGCGCGGCCGGCCACCAGTTCGGCGAGGAATCCGGTGGTCTCGACGAAGCGGTTGCGGTAGGTGGCGCGCCCGTCCTGGAAATGCATCGCGTGGAGCATGCCGTCGCCGTCGTAGGGGTGGTAGACGCCGAGCGATTCATGCACGGGGTTGTGCGTATTGCGGACATAGATGCCGTGCAGATCGCGCGGGATATCGCCGATCACCTTCATGCTTTCCGTGTCCGCCACGCATTCGGTGAAGATCGGCGCGTACGGTCCGCGCAGGAAGGGATGGTCGGTGTCGGCAGGGATGGTGCTCGGAACGGTTCGAAGTAGCTGATGCATATGAGCGGCGAACAGGAGGGCCTTGTCCGCATTGTCCGGAGCCCGTTGCGGCAGGGAATCGCCAGCTGCGATCACTTCCGCACAGCGGAAATGGCGGGCCGCACGATCCCTCGAGCCGGTCAGCCGGGCCGGATGCCGGCGCTCTTCACGAATTGCCCCCAGCGCTGCAGTTCGTCCCGGATCAGGCCTGCGAACGCCTCGGGCGGGTTGGGCGCGGCCACGGTCATGCCCAGGTCGGCCAGCCGGGCGCGCACCTCCGGCGTGCCCAGCACCTGGAACATCTGCGCGTTCCACTGGTCGATGATGGCGCGCGGCGTGCCGGCCGGCGCGACCAGCCCCTCCCACTCCCGCAGCTCGATGCCCGGCAGGCCGGCCTCGGCCAGGGTGGGAACCTCGGGCAGCGCGCTCAGCCGCTGCGGGCTGGTGACGGCCAGCGCGCGCAGCTTGCCGGCGCGCACCAGCGGCGCGGCCACAGAGCTCGTGGCGAACATGGCCGAGACCTGGTGGCCCAGCAGCCCGGTCACCGCCTCGGACGGTCCTTTGAACGGCACGTGCAGCATGCGCACCCGGGTCGCCTGCGCGAACGATTCGCCGATGAGGTGCGCGGGCGATCCGTTGCCGCCCGACCCGAAGCTCAGGGCGCCCTGCCGCTCGCGGGCGCGCGCCATCAGGTCGGCCAGGGAGCGGTCTGGCGAATCCGCGGGCACCACCAGCACGTTGTAGAGCCAGACCAGGTTGGCCACCGGCGCCAAGTCCCGCGCCGTGTCGTAGGGCAGCGGGCCCATGAGGGCCGGCAGCACGGTGTGGGTCAGGAACATCACGCCCATCGTGTAGCCGTCGGGCGCGGCGCGGGCGACGGCCTGCAGGCCGATCATGCCGGTGGCGCCGGGCCGGTTCTCGACCACCACCGGCTGCTTCCAGGCGCGCGACAGCCCGTCGCCGGCCAGGCGGGCGAGGACGTCCGGCGGGCTGCCCGGCGGCAGGGGGACGATGATGCGCACGGCCCGGTCGGGATAGGCCTGGGCGCGGGCCGGCAGCGCCGGGCTCAGCGACGCCGCGGCCGCGGCGTGCAGCAGGGATCTGCGGCGCAGCATGCGTGCACCTCAGGCGCCGGCGCGCGCCGGCATCGGCGCCGGGGCGGCCGACGAGACGGGCGGCAGGAAGAACACACCGTACTCGCGCGCCACCTGGACCACCTCGGCAGGGCTCGACATGTTGTGGATGCGCCGGTAGAGATCGACCAGCCGGCCCGCAGGCGCGGCCCAGAACAGCGCCTGCGCCGGCTCGCCCGAATTGTTGAAGAAGGCATGCGGGATGCCGCGCGGCATGCGCACCAGGTCGCCGGCCGAGGCGCTGGTCGTCCGGCCGTCGAGGATCAGGTCGATGCGGCCCTCCAGCACGTAGATGTACTCGTCCTGGTGCGGGTGGACATGCGGCGGCACGAAGGTCTCCTCCGGGAACGTCGCGTGCCACGAGAAGCTGTCGTCGCTCATCTGCTTGGGCGTGTAGACCTGGCCCAGGATGTTCCACGACACGCTGTCGAGGCTGTGGTTCTTGCGGGTGATGTCGGGCGTTTCACGCATCATGGGGCGCTCCTTCGGGGTGGGTCAGCCGGTCGAGCGTGGAGGCGACCAGCGGGTTGTGGGAAGCGAAGCGGGGCTTGAAGTGCCGGCGCGCCTGCGCCAGGTCTTCCTCGTCCCAGTAACCGATGAGGATGCCGCCCTCGGTGATGCGCGGCTGGACCTCGATGGACTCGATCGCGCCGTCGGGCACGGTGACGCGCTGGCGCGGCCGGCGTGCCCAGCGGAACAGCGCCTCGTGCAGCCGCTGCCGGGCCGCGCGGTGCTCGGGCGCGTCCGACGCGCCGAGGTCGTGGAACTCGTGCGGGTCCGTGTGCAGGTCGAACAGCATCGGGCGGTAGTGCTCGAACAGCACGTACTTCCAGCGGCCGTCGAAGATCATGCGCATCCAGGCGTCGCGCGGCCGGGTGTCCAGCGCGATCCTCGATTCCTGGAACGAGAAGTCGTATTCGCAGACCACCTCGGTCCGCCAGTCGGCCGGCGTGCGGCCGAACAGCAGCGGGCGCAGGGAGCGGCCGTCCATGATGTGCGGCACGGGCGCGCCGCCGTAGACGTCGAGGAAGGTGGGCGCGATGTCCACCGCCTCCACCAGGGCCTGGCAGCGCGTGCCGCGCGTGGCGTCCGCGCGCGGGTCGGGGTCGAAGATGATCAGGGGGCAGCGGACGACGGGCTCGTGGAACAGGTCCTTCTCGCCCATCCAGTGGTCGCCGAGGTAGTCGCCGTGGTCGGAGGTGAACACGATCATCGTGGACGAGGCCAGCCCGCGCTCCTCCAGAAAGCCGAACAGCACGCCGAGCTGATCGTCGATCTGCTTGATCAGGCCCATGTAGCCGGGCATCACCGCCTCGCGCACGCCTTCGCGCGAGAAGGTCCGCGACACGCGGTGCTCCATCATCGCCGCGTACACCGGGTGCGGGTTCTCGCGCTCGGCGCTGCTGCGCACGACGGGCAGCGCGTCCTCGGGGCCGTACATGCCGGCGTAGGGCTCGGGCACGATGTAGGGCCAGTGCGGTTTGATGTACGACAGGTGCAGGCACCAGGGCTGATCGCCGGCCTCGCGGATGAAGTCCATCGCACGGCGTGTGATGTACGGCGTCTCCGAGTGCTCGTCGGGGATGCGCGCGGGCCGGTTGCTGTATTTCAGGAACCAGCCCGAGCGCAGGGTGCCGTCTTCGTCCTCTGTGGCGTTGGCCCAGGCCTCCCATGGGTTGTCGCCGCCGAAGCCCTGGCTGCGCAGGTAGCTGTTGTAGGCCGGATCGGGATCGTGCCCCGAGTAGGGATGGATGCCGTCGTCGCGCTCGTAGGGGTCGAAGCCGCACTGGGCGATGCGCACGCCGATCTCGGAGCGGGGGTCGATGCCCAGCCTGGACATGCCGGAGAAGTCGGCGCGCATGTGCGTCTTGCCCACCAGCACCGAGCGCACGCCCAGCGGACGCAGGTGGTCGCCGATGGTCATCTCTCCTGCCTTCAGGGGCACGAAGTTCCAGCTCGCGCCGTGGGAGTGGACATAGCGCCCGGTGTAGTAGCTCATGCGCGAGGGGCCGCACACCGGGGAGTTGACATACGCGCGATCGAAGAGCACGCCGCGCGCGGCCAGCGCGTCGAGGTTCGGCGTGTGCAGCCGTGGATGGCCGAAGCACGACAGGTGATCGGCGCGCAACTGGTCGCACATGATGAACAGGATGTTCTTGACGGGGGGCTTCACGCGGACTCCGTGGGGCAGGGGAACAGGCAGCCATGCTAGGCAGCCGGCCGGCGGCGGGCCAATGGCCGCGAGTGAAGTCGATTACCATGGGTTATCGCTCTTTTGCCCGCCGCCGGAGGCCCGTGCCATGCGCCTGCAACACCTTCAACTGTTGTTGACCATCGCGCACACGGGCAGCCTGCGGGCCAGCGCCGAGGCGCTCAACGTGACGCAGCCCGCGCTGACGAAGGCGCTCAAGCAGCTGGAGGAGGAGTTCGGCACCATGCTGGTCGTGCGCACGCCCAAGGGCGTGCGGCTGGCGCCGGCGGGCGAGCTGCTCGCCACGCGCGCCGCGACGGTGCTGCGCGAGATCGACCGCGCGCGCGAGGAGGTGAGATGGCATACCCGCCACGCGCAGGCCACCGTGACGGTGGGCGTGTCGCCGGCGGCCGCGCTGATGCTGGCGCCGCAGGCGGTGTCGCGCTTCCAGGCCCGGTGGCCGCAGGTGCGGGTGCGGCTGGTCGACGCGCTCTATCCGACGGCGCTGGCGCGCCTGCGCTCGGGCGAGCTCGACCTGGCCCTGGGCCCGCTGCCCGCTGTCGGGCTGGGGCGCGACCTCGAGGCGCGCGCGCTCATCGACAGCCCCGAAGTGATCGCGGCCCGCGCAGGCCATCCGCTGGCGCGCAGCCGGCACCTGGCGGAGCTGGCCGATGCCCGCTGGGTGCTGACGGGCCCGACCCAGGGGCCGGGCGATCCCGCGCACCTGCAGCTGGAGAAGATGGGCCTGCCGCCGCCGCGCGTCACGCTGGAGTGCGAGTCCTTCTCGACGCTGCTGGCCGTGCTGCCGCAGATGGATGCCGTGGCGCTGATGCCGCGCCGCTTCTTCGAGAGCCACGGCCCGCGCATCGGCCTGGTGGCGCTGCCCATCGCGGACGCCCTGCCGCTGACCACCATCCACGTTTTCCTGCGCACGGACGCGCCGCTGACCGTGCCCACGCAACGGCTGCTGGACGCCTTCGCCCACGAGGCGCTCGCGCTGCGCCGGGCGCGCTCCTGATTCAGCCGGCCGGGCGCAGGCCTGGACCCCCGGCACGCCGCGTGGCGACGGCGGTCCACCAGTCGTCGAAGACGGCATCCAGGCCGTCGTCCAGCGTCGCCCAGCGCTGCAGCACCGTGAAGTGATCGGCGCCTGGGGCCTCCACGCAGGCGCTCCAGTGGCCCTGCGCCTGCCACGCCAGGTGCATCGCGCGGTTCTGCCGCAGGAACTCGAGGGTCTCGCCGCCGCCCACCAGCCAGACGGCCGGCATGCCGGCGCGGCCGACGCGATGCAGGGGCGACATCCGCCGGGCCAGGGGCCCATCCAGCCGCAGCCGCTCGTTGAGCGTGGTGTGGCGCAACGGCTCGAGCTCGTAGATGCCGCTGATGGCCCACACGCCGGCGACATGGCCGGCGCGCCCCGCGGGAGGGCCGCACTCGCTCAGCCCGAATTCGCTGGCCAGGTGGGCGCCGGCCGAGTGGCCTGCCACCACGAGGGGCAGCGCGGCCCAGGCCGGTTCCGCGGCATGGGCGGCAGCCAGTGCCGGCCGCAGCGCCTCGACCAGCGCCGGCAGGGTGACCTCGGGGCACAGGGGATAGTTGGCCAGGACCACGTGCAGGCCGCGCTGACCGAAAGCCGGCGCGAGCCATCGGAACAGCGCCTTGTCGCGCGACTGCCAGTAGCCGGCGTGCAGGTAGAGCATCACGCCGCGCGCCGGCGCCGGGCTCGGGAAGATGTCCAGGCGCTGGCGCGGATGCGGGCCATAGGCTTGGTCCAGTCGTGCCGCCTGCGACCGCGCGGCTTCGTCGCTGTCGCGCTGGAAGCCGGCCAGCAGTTCGGGAAACCAGGCCCGTCCCTGGCCGTCGACATACTCGTGCTGGGCGTCGGAAGAGGTGTGCATGCGTTGCGCTGGCTGATGCGTTGGCGAAGGTGCTTCATTCTCTCCTCGTGCGGCGACCTGCGGCATCGCCCCGGAGCCATGGGCTGCCGCCGCGATCGCCCCGATCACGGGCAGGTGGACGCGTCCATGCGCCATCCGGTCTCGCTGCGCAAGCCGATGGCGCCTTGGTGATCAGATGATGCAGCTTGTTGCACCGGGGAGGTGCTCAAAACGCTGGAATCAACGCCCCCTTGAACGTGGTCTCGATGTACTGCCGGACCTCCGGCGACTGGTAGGCCGCCACCAGGCGCCTGGCCCAGGGCTTGTCCTTGTCGGCGCGCCGCACCGCGATCAGGTTGGCGTACGGGTTCTGCGGCGACTCCTTGATGACCGCGTCCTTCACGAAGGACAGGCCGGCCTTCTCCGCGTAGTCGTTGTTGATCGCGGCGATCGTCAGGTCGTCCAGCGAGCGCGGCAGCTGGGCGGCGTCCAGCGGCACCAGCTTGAGCTTCTTCGGGTTGGCGGTCACGTCCAGCGGCGTGGCGGTGTTGTTCTTCACCGCCTCGGGCCTGAGCGTGATGAGCCCGGCCGACTGCAGCAGCAGCAGCGCGCGGTTGCCGTTGGAGGGGTCGTTCTGGATGCCGACGGGCGCGCCCTCGGGCAGCGCCTGGATCGACGTGATCTTGCGCGAGTAGAAGCCCAGCGGCGCGGTGACGGTCAGGCCGACCGGCACGATGTCGAAGCCGCGCGCCTTGATCTGGTTGTCGAGGAAGGGCTGGTGCTGGAAGGCGTTGGCGTCCAGGTCGCCGGCGGCCAGCGCGGCGTTGGGCAGCTGGTAGTCGTTGAACACGATCACCTGGACGTCCAGGCCGTCCTTCGCGGCCACCTTCTTGACCACCTCGAAGATCTTCTCGGCGTTGCCGACGGAGATGCCGACCTTGATGCTGCTCTTGTCCTGGGCATGGGCGGCCGGCAGCGCGCACAGCGAAAGGAGCGCGATGGCGGCCATGGCGGCGCGGCGGCGGAACGAGGAGATGGACATGGCGTGCGGATGAATCTCTGAAGACAAGGGCCGCCACTGTGCGTCGCCGCCCGCGCGACGGCAACGAAGGAACCCGCATGTCGATATGCCGGCGCTGCGCGGCATGGCTTCAGATGTTTGCGTCATGAGCAACGCCGAATTGGTTCGTTCGCTTTCGCGCGGCGCGTCCTCATACTGCCGGCCCACCTGTCCTTGTCCCGCATGAGTTCCCTTTCTCCAGAAACCCCGCCGGCCGAGGCGCTGATCCGGCTCGAATCCGTCCGCAAGACCTTCACCCTGCCCGACGGCCGGCGCTTCGACGCCGTGCAGCCGCTGAGCCTGGCCGTCGGCCGCGGCGACGTGTTCGGCCTGATCGGCAAGAGCGGCGCCGGCAAGTCCACCTTGCTGCGCCTGATCAACCTGCTGGAGCGGCCCGACGCCGGCCGCGTGGTGGTGGCCGGGCGCGACCTCACCGGGCTGTCGCGCCGCGAGCTGTGCCAGACGCGCCAGGACATCGGCATGATCTTCCAGCAGTTCAACCTGCTGCAGAACGCCACGGTGGCCGAGAACGTGGCCTTCCCGCTGAAGATCCACGGCCGCCACGACCGCGCCGGGATCGACGCGCGCGTGCGCGAATGCCTGGACCTGGTGGGCCTGGCCGAGAAGACCGACGCCTACCCGGCCCAGCTCTCCGGCGGCCAGAAGCAGCGCGTGGCCATCGCCCGCGCGCTGGCGCCGCGGCCGCAGGTGCTGCTGTGCGACGAGCCCACTTCCGCGCTCGACGCGGAGACCACCCGCTCCCTGCTGCAGACGCTGCGCGAGATCAACGAGCGGCTGGGCGTGACCATCGTGATCGTCACCCACGAGCTGCCCGTGGTGCAGCAACTGTGCCGCCGCGTGGCGGTGCTGGAGCAGGGCGCGCTGGTGGAGCAGTTCGCGCTCGACGAGGCCGCCGCGCAGCCGCGCGCCAGCGCGCTGGGCCGCGAGCTGGCCGAGCTGCTGGCCCAGCGTCCCTGGTCGCGTCCTGCCGCCGAAGGCGCCGTGGCCACGCCGTCGCCGGCCGCCGTGGGCGGCGCGCCTACTTCCGCCTTCCCCGCCATCCGCTTCGCCCATGTCTGAGAACATCGTCGCCCTCCTGCCCGAGCTGTGGACTGCCGCCGGGCAGACCTTCCTCATGCTGTCCATCGGCCTGGGCACGGCCATCGTGCTCGGCGGCCCGCTGGGCGTGCTGCTGTTCCTGCTCGGGCCCGGCCAGTCGCTGGACAACCGGCCGCTGTACCTGGTGCTGAGCTGGGTGGTGAACACGGTGCGCTCCTTCCCCTTCATCATCCTGCTGGTGGCGCTGGTGCCCGTCACGCGTGTGATCGCCGGCACCTCCATCGGGCCGCTGGCGGCCGCGGTGCCGCTGTCGGTCGCGGCCATCCCGTACTTCGCGCGGCTGGTGGAGCAGAGCATCCGCGAGGTGCCGCGCGGCGTGATCGAGGCCGCCCATGCGATGGGCGCCTCGGAACTGCAGATCGTCGGGCGCGTGCTGGTGCGCGAGGCCCGCTCGGGCCTGGTGCTGGCGCTGACCGTGCTGGCGGTGAGCTTCCTGTCGTACTCCGCCATCGCCGGCGTGGTGGGCGGCGGCGGCATCGGCGACCTGGCCATCCGCTACGGCTACTACCGCTTCCAGACCGACGTGATGCTGCTCACCGTGGCCCTGCTGGTGGTGCTGGTGCAGATCATCCAGTTCGGCGGCAACGCCATCGCCCATCGTTTGGACAAGCGCTGAGCTTCTTCTTTTCGCCCTCCCAAGAGAACCAAGGAACCCGTCTTCACCATGTCGTCCATCCGTCGCCATCTCGTGCTCGGCGCTGCCATCGCCTCCTTCGCCCTCGCCGGCGCGCCCGCCTTCGCGCAGCAGGCCAAGAAGGAACTCGTCATCGGCACCACCGCCGGCTCCAACATCGAGGTGCTGCGCCGCGGCATCCAGCCGCAGCTCGAGCAGAAGGGCTACAAGGTCAGGCTGGTGGAGTTCAGCGACTACGTGCAGCCCAACCACGCGCTGGCGCAGGGCTCGCTCGACGCCAACTACTTCCAGCACATCATCTACCTCAAGAACTTCGCCGAGAAGAACAAGCTCGATCTGGCGGAGGTGGTGCAAGGCCCGATCGCGCCGCTGGGTCTGTATTCGAAGAAGCGCAAGAGCGTGGCCGAGGTGAAGGAGGGCGACCGCATCGCCGTGCCGAACGACCCGACCAACCTGGCGCGCACCTTCGTCTTCCTGGAGCAGTACGGCCTGGTCAAGACCAAGCCGGGCGTCGACCCGCTGAAGGTGACCGAGAAGGACATCGCCGACAACCCCAAGAAGCTGAAGTTCGTGCCGCTGGAGGCCGCGCAGCTGCCGCGCGCGCTGGAAGACACCGACTTCTCCGTCATCAACGGCAACTTCGCCATCTCTTCGGGCCTGAAGCTGACCGAGGCCGTGGCGCTGGAGAAGACGCCCGACGACTACCTGCTGGTGGCCGCCGTGCGCACGCCGGACCGCAACGCGCCGTGGGTGGGCGATCTGCAGGCTGCATTCAAGTCGCCCTTCTTCAAGGACGTGCTGAACAAGCACTTCCCGGGCTACGCGCGGCCCACCTTCCTGCAATAGACCGGGAAACGGGGCAGGGCGCCGTGGCCGCGCTGGTGCACTTCGACGCGCAGGGCCGCTGGGGCGAGACGCTGGTGTGCGAGCAGCGCATAGCGCAGGCGCTGCAGGAGCGTGGCCTGGACTTCGGCCGCTTGCCGGTGCGCGATGCGGGCTCGTCCCTGGAATCAGCCCTGGCGGCCTACGCGCCCGAGCTGGCACGGCTGCGCGAACGGCTCGCGGTGCGCAGCATCGACCGTGTCACGCCGCGGCCGGACCCTGCGGAGTGGCCGCGCCTGCGCGCCGCCTTCCTGGCCGAACACACGCATGCCGAGCCCGAGATCCGTTTCTTCCTCGGCGGCACGGGCCTGTTCCATCTGCGCGACGGTGACGGCTTCCTGGGCCTGCTGTGCGAGGCGGGCGACTGGGTGGCGGTGCCGGCCGGCCTGCCGCACCGCTTCGACGGCGGCGAGGCGCCGGCCTTCGACGCGCTGCGCCTGTTCGGCTCGCCCGATGGCTGGGCGGCCCGGCCCACCGGCGCGGCGCTGCCCGCGCTGCCGCTGCTGGACGCCTTCACCGACCACCTGCTGGAACTCACCGGCCACGCGCTCGACGAGGGCGCCTGATCCACCGACTCCGCACCATGAGCCAGACCTCTTCCGAGCGCCGCCAGCTGCATCTGGGCGCGTTCTTCTTCGGCGTGGGCCACCACCTGGCCGCCTGGCGCCACCCGGACGTGGACCCCGCCGCCGCCAGCGACATCGAGTCGCTGAAGGCCTGGGCACGCATCGCCGAGGCGGCGAAGTTCGACGCCATCTTCTTCGCCGACAACGTGGGCCTGCCCGGGCCGCCCGACGCGGTGCTGGCGAAGAACGCGCTGTGGTATCCGATGGAGCCCACGCTCACGCTCGCGGCCCTGTCGCAGGCGACGACGCACATCGGGCTGGTGGCCACCGTGTCGGCCACCTACCTGCCGCCTTACCAGCTCGCGCGCAAGTTCGCCACGCTCGACCAGCTCAGCGGCGGGCGCAGCGGCTGGAACCTCGTCACCTCCGGCAGCGACTTCGAGGCGCGCAGCTTCGGCCTCACGGCGCAGCTGCCGCACGCGCAGCGCTACGCCCGCGCGCGCGAGTACGTGCAGGTCGTGCGCGGCCTGTGGGACACCTGGGAGGACGACGCCTTCGTGCACGACCAGGCGGCCAACCGCTTCTTCGACCCGGCGAAGCTGCACCGCGTCGACTTCGCCGGCGAGCACTTCACGGTGCAGGGCGGCCTGCAGACGCCGCGCTCGCCGCAGGGCCAGCCGGTGCTGGTGCAGGCGGGCTCGTCCGAGGAGGGGCAGGACCTGGCCGCGGCCACGGCCGAGCTGGTCTTCACCGCGCAGCAGACGCCCGAGCAGGCACTGGCCTTCGCGCGCTCGCTCAAGGGGCGTCTCGCGGTCCACGGGCGCACCGACGGTTCGCTCAAGATCCTGCCCGGCCTGTCGCCATTCGTGGGCCGCAGCCGCCAGGAGGCCGAGGAGAAGTTCGAGCAGCTGCAGTCGCTCATCGACCCGGTGCTCGGCGTCGGGTTGCTGTCCACTTTCCTCGGCAACGCCGACCTGTCGGGCTACCCGGTGGACGGGCCCTTCCCGCAGGACCTGCCGGTCACGGAAGGCTGGAAGAGCCGGCAGGCCCTGTTCGCCGACCTGGCCCGGCGCGAGCACCTGAGCATCCGCCAGCTCTACGAGCGCGTGGCCGGCGCCCGCGGCCACTGGACGGCGGTCGGCACGCCGGCGTCCATAGCCGACCAGATCGAGCACTGGTTCACCACCGGCGCGGCCGACGGGTTCAACATCCTCGGGCCCACGCTGCCGCACGGACTGAAGGACTTCGCCGAGCTGGTGGTGCCCGAGCTGCAGCGCCGCGGCCTGTTCCGGCGCGAGTACACGCACCGCACCCTGCGCGGGCACCTGGGCCTGGCGCGACCGGCGCACGGCCACTTAGATGAGTGGGTTGTTTGAAATCCACTTTTCCGTTGTTTGAGATCGAAGGGAGCCCCCCTAGAGTGGGGTTTCCCGCCATCAGGGTGGCTCCAGACACAGGAAAACACAGCATGTCCGTCGAGACCGGAGCGCTTCTTCAGCAGCAGCAACAGCTTCCCCCCGCGCTGGAACAGGCGCAGGCCCAGGCCGCGGAGGCCAATCTCCCCCATGCCGGCGGCGTCGCGCCGCCCGTGGCGTGGGACCTGGTGCAGCAAGGCCAGGCCCTGCTGGTCGACGTGCGCTCCGCCGAGGAGCGCAAGTTCGTCGGCCATGTCGAGGGCAGCCTGCACGTGCCCTGGGCCACCGGCACGGCGCTGACGCGCAACCCGCGCTTCGTGCGCGAGCTGGAGGCCAAGGTGGGCGGCAAGGACGCCGTGGTGCTGCTGCTGTGCCGCAGCGGCAAGCGCTCGGCCCTGGCGGCCGAGGCGGCGGCCAAGGCCGGCTTCCAGCGCGTGTTCAACGTGCTCGAAGGCTTCGAGGGCGAGCTGGACGAACGCCAGCAGCGCGGCCATGCCGACGGCTGGCGCTTCCACGGGCTGCCCTGGGTTCAGGACTGAGCCCGGCGACAAAGCAAAAGAACTGGCCGGAGGGACCGTGGCTGTCTTCGACGTCGAGGGCGTGGTGCGCGCGCTGCACGCGGTGCGCGACGAATGGCGCGACGCCCAGCGGCGCACGCGCGAGCCGCGCGGCCGCGAGTTCCCCTCGCGCGAGGCGCTGGCGCAGATCGTGGAGCGGCTGCAGGGCGCGCTGTTCCCGATGCGCCTGGGCCCGCCCGACCTGCGCCACGACGGCGAGGACTTCTACGTCGGCTACACGCTCGACGCGGCGCTGCATGCGCTGCTGGCGCAGGCGCGGCTGGAGATCGCCTATGTCGAGCGCCATGCCCAGCCGCCCGCGCCGGACGTGCAGGCCCGCGCCGAGGCGGCGGTGCGCGACTTCGCGGCCGCGCTGCCCGGCATCCGCCGCCTGCTCGACACCGACGTCTCGGCCGCCTTCGAGGGCGACCCCGCCGCGCGCAGCGTCGACGAGGTGCTGCTGTGCTATCCCGGCGTGCTGGCGCTCATCCACCACCGCCTGGCGCACCAGTTGTACCAGCTCGGCCTGCCGCTCCTGGCGCGCATCGTGGCCGAGCTGGCGCACGGCGTCACCGGCATCGACATCCACCCCGGCGCGCGCATCGGCGCCGGCTTCTTCATCGACCACGGCACCGGCGTCGTGATCGGCGAGACAGCCGTCATCGGCGAGCGCGTGCGCCTCTACCAGGCCGTGACGCTGGGCGCCAAGCGCTTCCCCACCGACGACGACGGCAAGCTGCGCAAGGGCCTGCCGCGCCATCCGGTGGTGGAGGACGACGTGGTCATCTACGCCGGCGCCACCATCCTCGGGCGCGTGACCATCGGCAAGGGGGCCGTCATCGGCGGCAACGTGTGGGTGACCGACGACGTGGCGCCCGGCGCCCACGTCACCCAGGCCAGCCTGCGCAACGCGCCCGCGGCATGAGCGGCCCTGCTGTCGCCGAAGACCTGGTCGAGCTGTTCGGCCTGACCGTGCGGCAGCTGCGCGAGCTGCAGGGCTGGTCGCAGGAAGAGCTGGCCGCCCGCTCGCTGCTCAACCGCAGCTACGTCGGCGAGATCGAGCGCGGCCAGGTGGTGGCCTCGATCGTCACGGCGCACAAGCTGGCGCAGGCGCTGGAGCTCAACGTCGCCGCGCTGCTGGCGCACTGCGAGCAGACCGGCCGCCGGCGCCTGACGCAGCGCATCAACTTGGCGGCTATAGCCAGTTGAGTGCGGGCGATGGCCGCCGCGACACTGCCGGCCAGGCCTTCTTTCCCTTTTCCCGTCTTCCACATCACCGGAGTTCCGAAGCATGAGCGCAACCGTCGGCGGCACGACCGCACTGGGCGACAACGCCGCCAGACAACTGGCCAATGCCACCAAGACCGTCCCCCAGCTCGAGACCATCAGCCCGCGCTGGCTGACGCACCTGCTGCGGTGGGTGCCGGTCGAGGCAGGCATCTACCGTCTCAACAAGGTGAAGAACCCGGAGGCGATCAAGGTCACCTGCACCGCCAAGGAAGAGGAGAACCAGCTCCCGCGCACCTACGTCGACTACGAGGAGCACCCGCGCGAGTACCTCCTCAACGCCGTGTCCACCGTGCTGGACGTGCACACCCGCGTGTCGGACCTCTACAGCAGCCCGCACGACCAGATCAAGGAGCAGCTTCGCCTGACGATCGAGACGATCAAGGAGAACCAGGAAAGCGAGCTGATCAACAACCCCGACTACGGCCTGCTGGCCCAGGTCACGGAAGAGCAGCGCATCTTCCCGCTCACCGGCGCGCCCACGCCCGACGACCTGGACGAGCTGCTGACCAAGGTGTGGAAGGAGCCGGCCTTCTTTCTCACGCACCCGCTGGCCATCGCCGCCTTCGGCCGCGAGGCGACGCGCCGCGGCACGCCGCCGCCCACGGTGAGCCTGTTCGGCTCGCAGTTCATCACCTGGCGCGGCATCCCGCTGATCCCGTCGAACAAGGTGCCGGTGGCCGACGGCAAGACCAAGATCCTGCTGCTGCGCGTGGGCGACAAGCGCCAGGGCGTGGTCGGCCTGTACCAGCCCGGCCTGCCGGGCGAGCAGGGGCCGGGCCTGTCGGTGCGCTTCATGGGCATCAACAACCACGCCATCGCCTCCTACCTGATCTCGCTGTACTGCTCGCTGGCGGTGCTGACCACCGACGCGCTGGCGGTGCTGGACGACGTCGAGGTCAACCGCTACCACGACTACGCGGTGCTGGACACCTACAAGTGACGGGCGGGCCGCCGGCATGACCGCTGTACCCACCGCTCTCGAGGCGCCCATCGACCCGGCCCTGCTGGCGCGCATGGCGAGCGCGCTGTTCGCCGCGCTGCCGGGCGAGGCGCCGGGCGTGCAGGCGCCGGTGAACGTGGCGCCGCCCGGCTCGCCGCTGGCCAGCCCGGCCGGGCTGGGGCCCTCGGTGCCCGGCACGCCGATCCCGCAGGGGCAGCTGCCCGGCACCAACCTGCTGCCGGCCTCGCCCACGCCGGTGCTGTCGCTGGCCAACCGCGCGCCGGCGCTGGCGCCGCACGCCACGGCGGCCAACGGCCTGCCCGACCACGTCGTCAGCGCCGTGCCCGGCTACGAGCCGCGCTTCGGCAGCGGCGTGCTGGGCGTGCCCGAGGCGCAGGCCGCGGGCGCCTCGCAGGCCGCGCGCCATCCGCTCGCCGATGCGGCGGGCCCCTTCTACTTCCTGGCGGACGGGCATGGCCACCCCTCGCCGGGCGGCGCGCCGCTGCCGGCGGCCGCGCCGGCCGGCGCCGACCCGCTGGAGGCGCTGTCGCGCCTGCCCTTCGCCACGCCCGAGCCGCCGCGCGCCGTGCCGGCGGTCCCCGCGGGCACGCAGCCCTCGGCCGTGCCGTCGGCCGATCCGCGCTTCTACTTCGTCGATGCGGTGGTGCTGCCCAGCGGCACCACCACGCCCGCCACGCCGGGTGCGCGCGAGGGCGGTGCGCTGGGCGCGCTCGACCGGCATCCGCCCTTCGACGTGCACGCCGTGCGGCGCGATTTCCCGATCCTGGCGGAGCGGGTCAACGGCCACCCGCTGGCCTGGCTGGACAACGCCGCCACCACGCACAAGCCGCGCGCGGTGATCGAGCGCCTGTCGTCCTTCTACGAGCACGAGAACTCGAACATCCACCGCGCCGCGCACGAGCTGGCGGCCCGCGCCACCGACGCCTACGAGGCAGCGCGCGAGAAGGTGCGCGCCTTCCTCAACGCGCCCGACGTGAACGAGGTGATCTTCGTGCGCGGCACCACCGAGGCGATCAACCTGGTGGCCAAGAGCTGGGGCTGGCAGCACGTGGGCGAGGGCGACGAGATCGTCGTCAGCCACCTGGAGCACCACGCCAACATCGTGCCGTGGCAGCAGCTGGCGGCAGCCAAGGGCGCGAAGCTGCGCGTCATCCCGGTCGACGACAGCGGCCAGGTGCTGCTGGACGAGTACAGGAAGCTGCTGAACGACCGCACGAAGATCGTCTCGGTCACGCAGGTCTCGAACGCGCTGGGCACGGTGGTGCCGGTCAAGGAGATCGTCGACCTCGCGCACCGCGCCGGCGCCAGGGCGCTGGTGGACGGGGCGCAGTCGGTCTCGCACATGCGGGTGGACGTGCAGGACATCGGCGCCGACTTCTTCGTCTTCTCCGGCCACAAGGTGTTCGGCCCGACCGGCATCGGCGCCCTGTGGGGCAGGCGCGAGGTGCTGGAGGACATGCCGCCCTGGCAGGGCGGCGGCAACATGATCGCCGACGTGACCTTCGAGAAGACGGTGTTCCAGCCGCTGCCCAACACCTTCGAGGCGGGCACCGGCAACATCGCCGACGCGGTGGGCCTGGGCGCCGCCATCGACTACGTGCAGCGCCTGGGCATGGAGAACATCGCGCGCTACGAGCACGCGCTGCTGTGCCACGGCATGCGCCTGCTCGGCGACATCGAGGGCGTGCGCCTGATCGGCACCGCGGCCGACAAGGCGAGCGTGATGTCCTTCGTGCTGCGCGGCTACGGCACCGACGAGGTGGGCCGTGCGCTGAACGAGGAGGGCATCGCGGTGCGCACCGGGCACCATTGCGCGCAGCCGATCCTGCGGCGCTTCGGCGTGGAGACGACGGTGCGGCCCTCGCTGGCCTTCTACAACACCCACGAGGAGATTGACCGCCTCGCCGCGGTGGTGCGCCGGCTGGCGTCGGCGCGGCGCGCGGGTTGAGGGCCGGCCTGTGCGCGTGCGCCCGCCGGCGCGGCGTCAGAACTCGCCTGGAAAGGCTTCGTGGCTGCGCCGGTAGGCGGTGTTGGTCAGGCGCGGATTGCGGTTGACCATGGGTCGGTCGAAGAGCGGATGGCGCAGGCTGCGCACCTCGTGCTCCACCTGGAACAGAGGCCGCCCGTCGTCGGGGTCGTGGATCCATTGCAGCCGCCACTCGTGGGGGTCCGCGTCGCGGGTGATCAGGCCGCGCTCCTTCAGCCAGGCATAGGGGCCGTGGAAGTCGGCCAGGTAGACCAGGAAGTGGTGGCCGTCATAGGCCGGCAGGGGCTGCGGGGTCTCGGTGAAGCGGAGCGACTGGAAGGTGCCAGCCTGCACCCGGGCGCTGCCGTCCACCACCCGCGCCGGCGCGCGCATGACCTGCTCGTAGAAGCGCGCGATGCCCTGCGCCGTGCCCACCGGCACGTCGAAGTCGATGTAGACCAGCCCCAGCTCGACGCGGCCGTGCGCGGGCGAGGGCGCATGGCAGCGCACGCGCGTGCCCCAGGGGCAGACCAGGTCGATGTGGTCCGCGGCCACGCGGTAGTCGAAGGCATGGGTGCGCTCCGGCGCGACGCGCGCCATCTCGGCGCGCACGTGGTCCAGCCGGGCGGCCATCGCCGCCAGGTCGGGCACGACGAAGCCCGCCGTGCCCCGCAGCCGCTGCGGCGGCTGGCCGCGGCTGGGCAGGTGCACCTGGGTGCGGCCGAAGTTGACCCACATGTTGTCCAGGCCGGTGAAGAGGTACGGGTCCCGCGTGCCGCCCAGGGCCGTCACGTAGAACAGCGTCGCCAGGCGCTGGTCGTCGATGACGCTGTTGTAGTGCTCGAGCAGCACGATGTTGCCGACGCTGTCGGCGCTGCGGTCCCATGGCTTGTCATTCATCCTGCCACCTCGCGTTGCGGGTATCGAAGCGGTGCTCGGCCAGGCCCGGCACCTCGACCTCCACCGCCAGCACCGATCCGGCCAGCGGTTCGTGGCGAAGCTGCTCGCGGCCGAGGAACTTGCGTGCGGTCGTGACGAAGAGGGTGCGCAGCTGCGGCCCGCCCAGGCACACGCAGGTCGGGTTGGTCACCGGCAGTTCGACGACGCGGTCGATCCAGCCCTCCGGCGTGAACCGGACCACCCGGCCGGCGGCGAAGATCGCGTTCCAGACGCAGCCCTGCGCATCGACGCAGGCGCCGTCCGGCCGCCAGCGCGTCGCCGCATGGTCGGCGAAGGGCCGGCGATGCGACAGCTGCCCGGTGGCGACGTCGAGGTCGAACTGCCAGGTGCAGAAGCGCCGCGTATCGGAGAAGTAGAGGCGGTCCTGCGCCGGGGACAGGGCCACCGTGTTCGAGACGATCACGTCGCCGAACTGCCGATGCACCGATCCGTCCGGGTCGACCCGGTAGAAGGCGCCGCTGGGCCGGTGCAGCTGGTTGTCCATGGTGCCGACCCAGAAGCGGCCGGCGGCATCGCAGCGGCCGTCGTTCAGCCGGTTGTCCAGCGTGGCGTCCTCCACCTGGCAGAGCGGGCGCAGCTCGCCGTGGCCCAGGTGGAACAGGTGCAGCCCCAGGTCGATGCCCAGCAGCACCACGCCGGGCGTGCTGGTCAGGGCCAGCGAGCCGACGTGGCGCTGCTCGAATTCGAAGCGGTCGCGGCGGCCGCTGGCGGGGTGGAAGCGCTGCAGGCAGCCGCCGTCGATGTCCAGCCACAGCAGCGACTGCGTGCGCTCGCACCACAGCGGCGTCTCGCCGAGCAGGTCCTGGCCCGGCACGGCGCATCGCACGGCCTGCGGCGTGCTCATCGGTCGTCTCCCGCGGGCCGCGGCCTGCGGCCCCGGGGCAGCGGCCTGTCGGCCACGTTGCCCCAGGTGCCGAGGTTGGCCGACTTGAGCAGCGGCGAGGCGGCGCCGGTGGCGGCAAGCTCGCTGGCCGCGGCGAGCAAAGGGGCGCCGAACTTCATCATCTTCTGCAGGCTCAGCCGCAGCGAGGGGCCCGCGATCACCAGGATGCCGGTGGCGGGCTCGCCCGGGCGCTGGATCGGTGCGGCCATCGAGCTCATCCCCGGCGCATAGACGTCCTGGATCACGCTGAAGCCGCGCTTGCGGTGCTCGTCCAGCATCTTGAGGAGCGCCCGGATGGAGGTGGGCGCGTTGGGGCCGAAGTTCCTGGGGGCGCCCAGCCCCTGGTGGCTGACGTACTCGATCGCCACGTCCTCCGGCAGCGTCATGAGCCACGCATGGCCGGCGGCGCTGCAGGACAGCCGCAGGTCGATGCCCATGTCCGGGTCGTAGAGCAGGCCGGAGCGCGCGCCCTGGGCCTTGGCCACCAGCGTCAGGCGCTCGCCGTCCACGATCGCCAGGCGCACCAGCTCCTCGGTGGTGCGCGCCAGGCGCTGGAGCACCGGCTGGGCGATGTCCACCACGCCGGACTTGCCGATGAAGCTCAGGCCCATGGCGGCCAGCCGGGTGGTCAGCGCGTAGTCGCCGCGCTGGGGCAGCTGCCGCACATAGCCGAAGCGGATCAGCTCCTGCAGGGTGCGGTGGCAGCCGCTGCGCAGCTGGTTCAGCTCCGTCGCGATCTGCGCCAGGCTGGCCCCGTCGGGGTAGTCGACGAGGAACTCGAGGATGGCGAGCGATTTTTCGAGGGCGCCGCTCATGGGTGGATTCCGATCTCGCCTTTCATTTTTTGAATGGTATATCGGTGTTGAATGTCTTTCAACGTTCTGGCAGCATTCGCGGCCTTCCCGTCACTCTCGCATTGGCCGGCAAAGGAGCTGCATGACCATCCTCGAATCACGACCCCCGGCCGCGGGGAGCCGCGACGCCGGCAAGCCGTGGGGAGGACCATGGCGCTGCTAGGCAAGGCTGCGCTGGCGATGTGGTGGGACATGGCCGCGGACATGCGCAAGGACTTCGAGGACTGGCACGCCCACGAGCACTTCCCGGAGCGCCTGGGCATCCCCGGCTTCCGGCGTGCCTCGCGCTGGAGCGCGGCCGACGGCGGCGAGGGCGTGTTCGTCATGTACGAACTGGAGGACCACGGGATCCTGTCGTCGGCGCCCTATGCGGCGCGCCTGAACGCGCCGACGCCCTGGTCGGTGCGCATGATGCCGCACCACCGCAACATGGTGCGCAGCCAGTGCCGCGTGCTGGAAAGCGAGGGTGCCCTGACGAGCCGCCACGCGCTCACCGTGCGGCTGTCGCCGGCGCCGGGCCGGGACGCGCCGCTGCGCCAGGCGCTGCGCGAGCTGGGCGCGCGGCTGCGGATGCGGCCGGGGCTGGTCGGGCTGCATCTGGCCCGGCACGAGGCGCCGCCGCTCGCACCCACGCAGGAGCAGAAGATCCGCGGCCACGGGGACCGGGTGGCGGATTGGGTGCTGGTGGCCTGCGGCTACGACCCGGAGGCGCTGCACGCCCTGTCGGCCGGCGAACTGGCCGAGTCCGCGCTGGTCGCCATGGGCGCCGCGCCGGGCAGCGAGCGGCAGGCGTATGCACTGGCCTATTCGGCCACGCCGACCGACGTCGGCTGAGCCGGGCGGCACCACGCGGCAGGCGCACGCGTTCGGACCACGGGCCATGTTCCATCGTCCATTTCACACGCGAAGGAGACTCCCCATGAAACGCTTCAGGCTCATGCTTGCTTCGGCCGCCCTGGCCGCCTCGATGGCGGCGACAGCGCAGGCGCAGCAGATCACCCTGCGCTTCGGCCACGTGGTGCAGCCCGGACACCCCATCGCCATGGGCGCGCAGAAGCTGGCCGAGCTCCTGGCCGCGCGCAGCCACGGGCGCATCAAGCTGCAGGAACTCGGCGGCGGCTCCATCGGCGGCGAGGCGCAGCAGCTCAGTGCCGTGCAGGGAGGCGTGCAGGACATGACCCTGCCCTCGGCCACCATCATGGGGGCCGTGGTCAAGGAGTTCACGCTGATCGACATCCCCTTCTCGTTCGGCAGCGGCGAGCAGGTCGATGCCCTGCTGCAGGGGCCCTTCGGCCAGCTGCTCATGTCCAGGCTGCCCGACAAGGGCATGATCGGCCTGGACTTCTGGGAGACGGGCTTCCGCCACTTCACCAACAGCCGCAAGCCGATCGTCAACGTGGAAGACCTCAAGGGCCTGAAGCTGCGGGTGATTCCCAACCCGCTGTTCATCGAGAGTTTCACCGCCCTGGGCACCAACCCGGCGCCGATGCCCTTCCCGGAGCTGTACCAGGCGCTCGAGTCGCACGCGATGGACGCGCAGGAGAACCCCTTCTCCGTGGTCCTGACCAGCAAGTTCTACGAGGTGCAGAAGTACCTGAGCGTCACCAACCACGTCTACACCGCCAACCCGGTCGTCATCAGCCGCAAGACCTGGGACAAGCTGGCGCCGGCGGACCAGAAGCTGGTGAAGGAGGCCGTGCAGGAAGCCGGCGCCTACCAGCGCAAGGTCAGCCGCGACGCCTCGGCCGTCGCGCGCAAGGACCTGGAGTCGAAGATGCAGGTCAACGACGTGCCGGCGGCGACGGTGGCCAGGATGCGCGAGCTCACCCGGCCGGTCGGCGAGAAGTTCGCCGCGTCGTACGACCCGGCCGTGGTCAAGGTGTACCGGGCGGAACTGGAAAAGGTCCGTGCGACGGTCAAGTGAACCCGGGGGCCCGCGCCTCAGGCCCGCCGCTTGAACAGGGCCGAGGCGCCGCTGGCATGGGCCACCTCGCGGGCCGTCTCCATCAGCGTGGGGCCGAGGGCCTCCATGCGCTGGGGCGTCAGCCGCACCAGCGGCCCGGCGATGGTGATGACGCCGATGGCCTGGCTGCCGGCGCCGGTCACCGGCGCCGCCATCGCGGTCATGCCGGGCGCGAACACCTCGTTGATCATGCTGAAGCCGCGCTGCCGCGCCGCCTTGACGTAGGCCATTGCCGCCTTGATCGAGGTCGGTGCCCTGGGGCCGTAGTGCTCGGGGCGGCCCAGGCCCTTGCGGGCGATCAGGGCCACCGCCTCGTCCTCGGGCAGCGTGGACAGCCAGGCGTGCCCGGCGGCGCTGCACGACAGGGCGACCGACAGGCCCATGTCCGGGTCGTAGCGCAGGCCGTGGGTGGCGCCCTGCGCCTTGGCCACGAAGGTGAGGTCGTCGCCGTCCACCACGGCCAGCCGCACCAGTTCGCCGGCCGTCGCGGCCAGCTGGTCGAGCAGCGGCTGCGCCACGTCGACGATGCCCGCGCGGCTGAGGAAGGCCAGCCCGATCGACACCAGCCGGATGGTCATGAAGTAGTGGCCGTCGTGGCTGTTCTGCCGCACGTAGCCGAAGCGGATCAGCTCGGCGAGCAGCCGGTGCAGGGCCGACAGGGGGATCTGCAGCCTGGCCGCCATCTCGGACAGGGGCACGCCCTCCGGGTGTTCCGCCAGGTATTCCAGCACCTTGAAGCCGCGCTCCAGCACTCCGCTCATTCCGCTCTCCGGGTTGTCGCCGCACGCCGATGCGGCCGACGGTGGGGCACTTTAGCAAAAACGCGGAAGAGAATTCGAAAGTGGAAAAGTTTTCCGGTATTGCTTATGATCGCGCCGCCCGGCCGAGGCGGCCTGGCGCGACCCCCCTTCATTCCTCACCGGAGACAGACCTTGAAATTCCTTCGAGCCATGGCCGCCCTGGGCCTGTGCGCCGCGCTGGCCGCGCCCGCGTGGGCGCAGCAGGAGCGCGTGATCCGCTTCGGCCACCTGAACAACACCGACCACCCCGTGAGCTTCGGCGTCAAGCGCTTCGCCGAACTGCTGGCCGCCAAGAGCGGCGGCAGGATGAAGGTGCAGGAGTTTCCCGCCAGCCAGCTGGGCAACGAGATGCAGCAGCAGTCGGCCTTGCAGGGTGGGGTGCAGCAGATGTCGGCGCCTGCGACGACCTCGCTGGCAGGCATCGTCAAGGAGTTCGGCCTGATCGACTTCCCGTTTGCCGTGTCCACTTTCGCGCAGGCCGATGCGCTGCTCGACGGCCCGCTGGGCCAGGCGCTGATCGCCAGACTGCCCGAAAAGGGACTGGTCGCGCTGGGTTACTGGGACCTGGGCTTTCGCAACGTCACCAACAGCAAGCACCCCATCACCAAGCCGGAGGACCTGGACGGCCTGAAGATCCGCGTGATCCCCAACCCGGTATTCCTCGACACCTTCAAGGCCTTCAAGGCCAACCCGGTGCCCATGCCTTTCGCGGAGCTGTACGGCGCGCTGGAGTCGAAGGCGGTGGACGGCCAGGAGAACCCCTTCTCGGTGATCCTGTCGAACAAGTTCTACGAGGTGCAGAAGTACGTCAGCGCGACCAACCACGTCTACGCGGCCAACATCGTGCTGGTGAGCAGGAAGTTCTGGGACCAGCTCACGCCGCAGGAGCAGAAGTGGATGCACGAGGCCGCCGACGAGGCGCGCGGCTACCAGCGCAAGGTCAGCCGCGAGGCGGCGCAGAAGGCGCTGGCGGAACTGCAGGCCAAGGGCGCGCAGTTCAACGAGGTGGCATCTGCCGAGCAGGCGCGCATGCGCCAGATCGCCCAGCCGGTGATCGACAAGTTCGCCGCCCAGTACGACCCGGCCGTGGTCAAGCTCTACAACGACGAGCTGGCCCGCATCCGCAAGCAGTGAGCGAGCACCCCATGAAGATCCTGGTTTTGCACGGTCCCAACCTCAACCTGTTCGGCCGCCGCGAGCCGCACATCTACGGCACCACCACGCTGGCGCAGATCGACGACCGCATCGACAGGCTGGCCCACGAGCTGGGCGTGGCCGTCGAGAAGATCCAGTCCAACCACGAAGGCGCGCTGGTCGACTTCCTGCACCAGCACATCGACGCCGCGCAGGGTGCGCTGGTCAACCCGGCCGGGCTGACGCAGCATGGCGTGCCGCTGCACGACGCGATCAAGGCCATGCCCTTCCCCGTGGTGGAGGTGCACATGTCCAACATTGCCGCACGCGAGGCCTGGCGCGCGCATTCCATCATCTCGCCGGCGGTCAAGGCCACGGTGCAGGGGCTGGGGCCGCACTCGTACCTGGCGGCGCTGCGGGCGCTGGTGGAGATCGTGCGCGAAACGCAGGCCTGAACCCGAGGCACCGGGCGATGCCGCCCGCACAACCAGGAGACAAGCGATGGACCGATGGATCGATGGCACGTGCCGGGCGGTGGAGGGGCTGATCGCCCTGATGCTGGCGCTGATGGTGGTGCTGGTGTTCGGCAACGTGGTGCTGCGCTACGGCTTCAACTCGGGCATCACGCTGTCCGAAGAGGTCTCGCGCTGGCTGTTCATCTGGATCACCTTCCTCGGGGCCATCGTCGCGCTGCGCGAGCGGGTGCACCTGGGGGTGGACATGGTGGTGGCCAAGCTGCCGCCGCTGGGCAAGAAGCTGTGCCTGGCGGCCAGCTACCTGCTGATGCTGTACATGCTGTGGCTGCTGTTCCAGGGCAGCGTGGCGCAGACGCGCATCAACTGGGACGTGCAGGCCGCCGTCACCGGCGCCTCGATGGCGATCGTCTACTCGGTGGGCATCGTCTTCTCGGTGGGCGCCGGCGTCATCCTGCTGCTGGACCTGCTGCGGCTGCTCACGGGCAGGCTCTCGGACGACGAGCTGGTGGGCATCCAGGAGTCCGAGGAGGCCGGTGCGCTGGCCCAGGCGCTGGGGCCGCAGGCCGGCCAGGACCACCCCGAGAAGAAGCAGGAGGGCCGGCCATGACCATCGCCGTCTTCCTCGGCTCGCTGCTGCTGGCCATGGCCATCGGCATGCCCATCGCGTTCGCGCTGCTGGCCAGCGGCGTGGCGCTGATGTGGCAGCTGGACCTGTTCGACGCGCAGATCCTGACGCAGAACCTGATCGGCGGGGCCGACAGCTTCCCGCTGCTGGCCGTGCCCTTCTTCATGCTGGCCGGCGAGATCATGAACACCGGCGGGCTGTCGCGGCGCATCGTCAACCTGGCGCTGGCGCTGGTGGGCCACGTGCGCGGCGGGCTGGGCTACGTGACCATCATGGCCGGCTGCCTGCTGTCCGCGCTGTCCGGCTCGGCGGTCGCCGATGCCGCGGCGCTGACGGCGCTGCTGCTGCCGATGATGGTGGCGGCCGGCCACGACAAGGCGCGCGCGGGCGGGCTGATCGCGGCCACCGGCATCATCGGGCCGGTCATCCCGCCGAGCATCGGGCTGGTGATCTTCGGGGTGGCCGCCAACGTGTCGATCTCCAGGCTGTTCCTGGCCGCCATCGTGCCGGGGCTCCTGATCGGCGGGGCGCTGTGGATCACCTGGGCCTGGCTGGTGCGGCGCGAGAAGATCGCGCCGCCGCCGCGCAAGTCCCCGCGCGAGATCCTGGTGGCCGCGCGCGAGGCCGGCTGGGCGCTGATGCTGCCGGTGATCATCCTGGTGGGGCTGCGCATGGGCGTGTTCACGCCCACCGAGGCGGCCGTCGTGGCGGCGGTCTACGCGTTCTGCGTGGCCGCCTTCGTCTACCGGGAGCTGGCCTTCAAGGACCTGTACGCGGTCTTCGTCAGCGCCGCCAAGACCAGCGCGGTGGTGATGTTCCTGATCGCCGCGGCGATGGTCAGCGCCTGGCTGATCACGGTGGCGGACCTGCCCTCGAAGGTGGTGGAGATGCTCAGGCCCTTCATGGGCAACCAGATCCTGCTGATGATCGCGATCATGGTGCTGGTGATGGCGGTGGGCACGGCGATGGACATGACGCCCACGATCCTGATCCTGACGCCGGTGCTGATGCCGGTGGTCAAGGCGGCGGGCATCGACCCGGTGTACTTCGGCGTGATGTTCATCATCAACAACTCGATCGGGCTGATCACGCCGCCGGTGGGCGTGGTGCTCAACGTGGTGGCCGGCGTGGGCCGGATGAAGATGGACGACGTCACCCGCGGCGTGCTGCCCTTCATGGCGGCCGAGTTCGCCATCATGTTCGTGATGGTGCTGTTCCCGCAGCTGGTGACCGTGCCGGCGCGCTGGTTCCACGGCTGAGGGCGGCCGGCAGCCTTCCGGAATTCGGAAGGCTCCGTTCCGAACATGCGCATTGTGCGAACGGGCGGGCGGAGGGAGGATCGGTCCCATGCACGACACCCCCGCTCCCCGCATCACGCCCGAGGTGCTGGCCCGCCTGCGCGCCTGGGAGGGGCGCAGCGAGACCCTGGACGACACCGTCACTGCCGCCCCGGTGCACGGCCTGGCCGCCACGCTGGACCGCGATGACGCAGCCGCCGCCTGCGCGGCGCTGCCGCCGCTGTGGCATTGGCTCTATTTCCTGCCGCGCGCGCCGCAGCGCGATCTCGGCACCGACGGCCACCCGCGCCTGGGCGGCTTCCTGCCGCCGGTGCCGCTGCCGCGCCGCATGTGGGCGGGCGGGCGGCTGCAGTGGCACGCGCCGCTGCAGGCCGGCGACGCGGTGCAGCGCACCTCGCGCATCGCCGCCGTCACGCACAAGCCGGGCCGCAGCGGCGACCTGGTGTTCGTGCTGGTCCGGCACGAGGTCCGCCGCGGCCCGGCGCTGTGCCTCACCGAAGAGCACGACATCGTCTACCGCGCGCCGGCGCAGCCGGGCGACGCGTCGCCGCCGCCCCAGGCGGCGCCGACCGATGCCGCCTGGTCGCGCCGCATCGTGCCCGATCCGGTGCTGCTCTTCCGCTATTCCGCGCTGACCTTCAACGGCCACCGCATCCACTACGACCGCGCCTACGTGACCGGCGAGGAGGGCTACCCCGGCCTGGTGGTGCACGGGCCGCTGATCGCCACGCTGCTGCTGGACCTGCTGCACCGCCATGCGCCCGGCGCGGCGGTGTCGGCCTTCTCCTTCAAGGCCGTGCGGCCCACCTTCGACCTGCATCCGTTCACCGTCCTCGGCCAGCCGGCCGAGGACGGCAGGACCGTGCGGCTGTGGGCGCACGACCACGAAGGCTGGCTCACCATGCAGGCGACGGCCACGCTGCGCTGAAGCCATTTCTTTTCCATCGACCCAGACCATGCTCGACAAGACCGGCTCCAACAACTTCCACGAGATCCGCGACGCGGTGCGCAGCCTGTGCAGCCAGTTCCCGGCCGAGTACCACCGCCGGACCGACGAGGCGCGCGGCTACCCCGAGGAATTCGTCAACGCGCTCACCAAGGCCGGCTGGCTGGCCGCACTGATCCCGCAGGCGTACGGCGGCCCCGGCCTGTCGATGGCGGAGGCCTCGGTCATCATGGAGGAGATCAACCGTTCGGGCGGCAACTCCGGTGCCTGCCACGGCCAGATGTACGTGATGAACACCATCGTGTTCAGCGGCACCGAGGCGCAGAAGCGCAAGTACCTGCCGAAGATCGCCGCCGGCGAGCTGCGCGTGCAGTCGATGGGCGTGACCGAGCCGACCACCGGCAGCGACACCACCAGGCTCAAGACCACGGCCGTGAAGAAGGACGGGCGCTGGGTCGTCAACGGCCAGAAGGTGTGGATCAGCCGCGTGCAGCACAGCGACCTGCTGATCCTGCTGGCGCGCACCACGCCGATCGAGCAGGTGCAGAAGAAGAGCGAGGGCCTGTCGTGCTTCATCGTCGAGCTGGACCAGGCCATCGGCCGCGGCCTGACGGTGCGGCCCATCCTCAACATGGTCAACCACGAGACCAATGAGCTGTTCTTCGACAACCTGGAACTGCCCGAGGACGCGCTGCTGGGCACGGAGGGCAAGGGGCTGAAGGTGATCTTCGACGGCCTGAACGCCGAGCGCACGCTGATCGCCGCCGAGTGCATCGGCGACGGCTACTGGTTCCTGGAGAAGGCGCGTGACTACGCCAACGAGCGCAAGGTGTTCGGCCGACCCATCGGGCAGAACCAGGGCATCCAGTTCCCGCTGGCCGAGGCCTTCGTCGAGCTGGAGGCGGCCAACCTGATGCGCTGGCGCGCCTGCGAGAAGATCGACGCGCGCCAGAACGCCGGCACCGAGGCCAACATGGCCAAGTACCTGGCCGCCAAGGCGAGCTGGGAGGCCGCCAACGCCTGCCTGCAGACGCACGGAGGCTTCGGCTTCGCCTGCGAATACGACGTGGAGCGCAAGTTCCGCGAGACGCGGCTGTACCAGGTGGCGCCCATCTCGACCAACATGATCCTGAGCCACGTGGGCGAGCACGTGCTGGGCCTGCCGCGGAGCTTCTGACATGACGAGACCCCTCGACGGCATCACGGTCGTGTCGCTGGAGCACGCGATCGCCGCCCCCTTCTGCACCCGCCAGCTGGCCGACCTCGGCGCCCGCGTGATCAAGGTCGAGCGCCCCGGCGCAGGCGACTTCGCGCGCGACTACGACCACCGCACCCAGGGGCTGGCCTCGCACTTCGTCTGGGTCAACCGCTCCAAGGAAAGCCTGGCGCTGGACCTCAAGCAGCCTGCCGCGCTGGCCGCGCTGAAGGAACTGGTCGGCCGTGCCGACGTGCTGGTGCAGAACCTCGCGCCCGGGGCGGCGGCGCGCATGGGCCTGGACCACGCGACACTGAGCGCGCTGCATCCGCGCCTGATCGTCTGCGACATCTCCGGCTACGGCAGCGACGGCCCGTACCGCGACAAGAAGGCCTATGACCTGATGGTGCAGAGCGAGGCCGGCTTCCTCTCGATCACCGGCACGCCGGACGAGCCCTGCAAGGCCGGCAACTCGATCGCCGACATCGCCGCCGGCATGTACGCGTACTCCAACGTGCTGTCGGCACTGCTGCAGCGCCAGCGCACCGGGCTCGGCTCGCGCATCGACGTGTCGATGCTGGAGGCGCTGGGCGAATGGATGGGCTTTCCCATGTACTACGCCTACGCCGGCCAGAAGCCGCCGCCGCGCAGCGGCGCCGCGCACGCGACCATCTACCCCTACGGCCCCTTCGAGGCCGGTGACGGCAGGACGGTGATGCTGGGCCTGCAGAACGAACGCGAGTGGAGGTCCTTCTGCGAGAAGGTCCTGCTGCAGCCGCAGCTGGCGAGCGACGCGCGCTTCGACACCAACACCCGGCGCAGCGAGCACCGGGCCGAGCTGCGGCGGATCATCCTCGAGGCCTTCGACGCGCTCAGCGCGGAGCAGGTGATCGCCCGCCTGGAGGAGGCGCAGATCGCCAATGCGCACGTCAACGCCGTGGGCGAGCTGTGGCAGCACCCGCAGCTCAGGGCGCGGGAGCGCCTGCGCACCATCGGCTCGCCGGCCGGCGAGCTGGCGGCCCTGCTGCCGCCGGGCGCCAACAGCAGCTTCGACTACCGCATGGACCCGGTGCCGGCCGTCGGCCAGCACAGCGAGGCGATCCTGCGCGAACTGGGCCGCGGCGACGCCGAGATCGCCGCGATGCGCTCGGCAGGAGCGATATGAAATGGACGCGCCGGTCACGCACGCGCGCAGCCTGCTCTTCGTGCCGGCCTCGCGTCCGGAGCGTTTTGCCAAGGCCCTGCAGTCCGGCGCCGACGGCGTGATCCTCGACCTGGAGGATGCCGTCCCCGCCGACGGCAAGGCGGCCGCGCGCGAGGCGCTGGCCGCGGGGCTGGCCGCCTTCTCGCCGGCGCAGCGGGCGCGCACGCTGGTGCGCATCAATGCCGCCGGCACGCCCTGGCACGGCGACGACCTGCGCCTGCTGGCCGGCGAGGCGGGCCAGGGCCTGGCGGGCGCGATGGTGCCCAAGGCGGAGAGCGCGGCGGCGCTGCGCGCCGTGGCCAAGGCGCTGGGGGCCGCGGCCCGCCTGGTGCCGCTGGTCGAGTCGCTGGCCGGGCTGGATGCGGCGGACGCGCTGGCGCGCGCGCCGCAGGTGGCCCGCCTCGCCTTCGGCCACCTGGATTTCCAGCTCGACCTGGGCATGCGCTGCGGGCCGGACGAGCGCGAGCTGGCTCCCGTGCGCTTCGCACTGGTCGCCGCCTCGCGGCGCGCGCAGCTGCCGCCGCCGGTCGACGGCGTCACCACGGACACGGGCGATGCCGGGCGGCTGCGGGCCGACGCCGGCCGTGCGCGTGCCGTCGGCTTCGGCGCCAAGCTGTGCATCCACCCGGCGCAGGTGGCGCCGGTGAACGAGGCCTTCTCGCCGTCGGCGCGCGAGGCGGACTGGGCGCGGCGCGTCGTCGAGGGCGCGCGCACGCACCAGGGACAGGCCTTCAGCCTCGACGGACGCATGGTCGACCTGCCGGTGATCCGGCTGGCCGAGCAGATCCTGCGGCAGGGGGCTCCAGGGCCGGAACGCTGAACGGGGTCTCCCCGATCCTTGGAGGGCGCCTGCCCGGTGCGGCGCACGGGTAAACCCGCAGCATCGCCCCGCAGAAACTGCATACAGTTCTTGCATACCAATTTGCGTGCCAGGTCGTGTCGCGAAGGGTGGGGCATCTCGCGGCGTGCGTGCCTGGCGTCTGTCAGCGAACCCAGGAGACCCTCCATGGACATCCGCAATCCCTCGCCCGGCCTCTACAACGAGGACCTGGCGCCCGCCCGGCAACGGCAGTGGGGCGCCTTCAGCATCTTCAACGTCTGGACCTCGGACGTGCACAGCCTCTGGGGCTACTACCTCGCGGCCAGCCTGTTCCTGCTGTGCGGCAGCTTCGTCAACTTCCTCATCGCCATCGGCCTGTCCTCGCTGGTGATCTTCGTGCTGATGAACCTCATCGGCTACGCGGGCGAGAAGACCGGCGTGCCCTACCCGGTGCTGGCGCGCGCCTCCTTCGGCGTCTGGGGCGCCAACCTGGCGGCCCTGGTGCGCGCGGTGGTGGCCTGCTTCTGGTACGGCGCGCAGACGGCCGCGGCCTCGGGCGCGGTGGTGGCACTGCTGGTGCGCAGCGACGCCATGCTGGAGTTCCACAAGACCGTGCACTTTCTCGGCCACTCGGGCCTGGAAGTGATCTGCTACGTGCTCATCTGGGCGCTGCAGCTGCTCATCATCCAGAAGGGCATGGAGACGGTGCGCAGATTCCAGGACTGGGCCGGCCCGGCGGTGTGGATCGCCATGCTGGTCCTGGCCATCGGCCTGTGCGTGAAGGCCGGCGGCTTCAGCTTCGACCACGGCATCCCGATGGACGTGCTGCTGGACAAGACCAGGGACGCCGGCGTGAGCGGCACGCCCGGCAGCTTCTGGGCGCTGATGGCGGTGGGGGCGACCTGGATCACCTACTTCGCGGCGCTCTACCTGAACTTCTGCGACTTCTCGCGCTACGCGAAGAACAAGGAGGCGGTGAAGAAGGGCAACCTCTGGGGCCTGCCGGTCAACCTGATCGCCTTCTCGCTGGTGGCAGGCATCACCACCATCGCGGCCTACAAGGTGTATGGCGAGGTGCTGCTGCATCCCGAGCAGATCTCGGCCAAGTTCGACAGCTGGGTCCTGGCCCTGATCGCGGCGCTGACCTTCGCGGTGGCCACGCTGGGCATCAACGTGGTGGCGAACTTCGTCTCGGCCGCCTTCGACATCTCGAACGTCTTCCCCAGGCAGATCAACTTCAAGAAGGGCGGCTACATCGCCGCGACCATCGCGCTGGTGCTGTACCCCTTCGCGCCCTGGGAAGGCGGCGCCGCGCACTTCGTCAATGCCATCGGCGCCACCATGGGCCCGCTGCTGGGCATCATCCTGGTGGACTACTACCTCGTGGCCAGGGGCAACGTCAACGTGGCGGCGCTCTACGACGAGCACGGCGAGTACCGCTACGAGGGCGGCTGGAACGTCAACGCGCTGGTGGCCACGGCCGTCGGCTGCGTGTTCTCGACGCTGCTGCCCAACTTCACGAACGTGCTGCCGGCCTGGTGGGGCACCTACGGCTGGTTCTTCGGCGTGGTGATCGGCGGCGGCATCTACTGGATCATGGCCACGCTGCGTCCGCGCGCGCAGCCCGCGGCGGCCCGGCTCTCCTGAGCGCCGGCCGCGAAGGGAGGCGCGCGTGACCGAGCCCGGGCCTGCGGCGCTGATCGCCAAGTCCTCCATCGCCGAGCGCGTCCTCCGTTCCATCCTGGACCGCCGGCTGCGTCCGGGCGAGCGGCTGGGCGAGAAGGAGCTGGCCGAGGTCTTCGGCGTCAGCCGCACGCTGGTGCGGGAGGCGCTCATGCAGCTGCAGGCGCGCGGATTCGTCGAGGTGCGGCCGCGGCTCGGGTGGTACGTGGTCGAACCGTCCTTCGAGGAGGCGCGAGAGACCTACGCGGCGCGGCGCGTCATCGAGCCGGGCATGCTGCGCGACGCCGGGCGGCCGCTGCAGTCGGCCATCCGCACCCTGCGCCGGCACGTGGCCGCGGAGCGCGACGCGGTGGCGCATGCCAGCGCCGCCACGCGCAGCGTGCTGCTGGCCGAGTTCCACGTCTGCCTGGCCGGGTGCCTGGGCAACCGCTTCCTCACCGGCATGCTGGTCGATCTCTCGGCCCGCACGACGCTGGTGTCGGCGCTGTACCAGTCGCAGACGCAGGCGCAGGATTCGAACGACGGCCATTCGGCCATCGTCGATGCGCTGGAGGCCGGCCGCATGGACGAGGCGGCCGAACTCATGCGGGCCCACATCGACTGGCTGGCGGCGCGGCTGGACGAGAACCTGGCCCACACCGGCCGCACGAAGGACCGGCTGCGGGCCGCGCTGGGCGAGGCGCCCGTTCGGCAGCGCACGCGCTGAGGGCGGGGAAAAGTCGCCGACGCCTGCTAGGCCCCGCGCGCATACGCCGCCAGCAGCGCATGCACCTTCTCCAGGCCGCGGCGGGTCGATGCGACATGCAGCGGCGTCTGTCCGCCCAGGAGCGGGTGCGCGCGCCGCAGCCAGCGCGGCCCGTCCTCGCCCAGTACGCGCGATGCATGGGCCCGCAGGTCCTCGTGGGGTGGGGACGAGGAGGAGGCGGCGGCGGACGCCCGCTCTTCGCCGCGGGGCGCCGGTGCCGGCGCAGGAGCGGGCGGCTGCGGGTGCAGCCGGACGGCGGCGTAGGGCTTCAGGGCGGCCAGCCCTTCCTTGATGGTGAACCCGGCGGCCTGCAGCTTGCGGGCATAGGCATCCGCCAGCACCTTCAGCTCCTCGGAGCGAAGGCCCTGGCGCTGCCTCTCCAGCCGGTCGCGTTCGTCCATCAGCTGCTGGATCTGGGCTTCGATGTCGTCGAGAGGGGGAAGGGTGCTGTTCATGGGTTCGAGGGCGCCTTCAACGTCGTTTCCCGGGCGGGCCGGCTCGGTCCGCGGCCGGCCCGGGGGCTTCCGGGTGCACGGGCGCGGCGGCCTCCGGGCGTCGCGGAATCCAGTACCCGAGTGTCGCAGCAGCCACCAGGGCGATGAGCCCCGTGGTGGCGATGCCCGCCGCCAGCGACAGGCTGGCCGCCAGGAAGGACAGCAGCGCCGGCCCGCACGAGGCGCCGATGTCGGACAGCAAGCGCCACACGCCGAGGAAGTGGGCGCGCCCGTGCCGCGGCGAATGGTCGGCGCCGAGCGTCATGATCATCCCCGAGCCGATGCCGTTGCCGAAGCCGATCGCCAGCGAGGCGAGCAGCAGCGTCACGAAGCCCGAACTGAGGGGCATCAGCAGCATCGCCACGCCCATGATGACCATCGACGGTACCGCGACCCAGCGCCGGCCCTTGTGGTCCATCACCTTGCCCGCAGGATAGAACACGAGCATGTCGACGCCGCCCGCCAGGCCGTAGACCAGGGACGCCACCGCGGGCGCCAGGGCGAGGTGCTCGGCCCACAGCGGGATGACCGCCTGCCGCGAGGCCCGCACCGCGCTGACCAGAAGCACGCCCAGGCCCAGGGTGAGGAACACGCGGCGGTGGTCCCTCAGCGTCGACCGCAGGGTCGCCGAGGTGGGCGCCGGCTGCCCGGGCAGCGGCGGCGGGGGCTCGAGATCCGGAATGCGCGCACCGATCGCCGCCGCGCCCGTCACCGCGGCGATGCCGACGACGTAGGCGGCCGGCAGGCCGAAGGCATGGACCGCCGCCGCCGCCAGGAAAGGCCCGGCGAACATGCCGATGCGCATGACCCCGCCCAGCGTCGACAGCGCCCGCGCACGGTAGGCGATGGGCACGGCCTCGGTCATGTAACTCTGGCGCGCCAGGTTGTAGACGGCCTGCGACATGCCCACCATGAAGCAGCCGGCGCCGAACAGCCCCAGGTGCGTCGTCCCGATGCACAGGGCCATGCCCAGGCCGCTCCACAGGCCCGCGGCCACGATGGCCCAGCGCTCGCCCCAGCGCATCGTGATCAGCGACGCCGGGATGTTGTTGAGCAGCGAGCCGAGGCTGATCAGCGCCACCACCAGCGCGGCCATCGGCACCGAGGCGCCCAGGTCGCGCGCGGTGAGCGGCACGATCGGCAGGATGGCGCCTTCGCCCAGCCCGAACAGCAGGGAGGGCCCGAAGGCCGGGACGGCGATGCGCCAGAGGGAGAACTCGCTCGCAGGGGAGGGGCGGGACGGGGCGGGAGGAAGAGGCATGAAGGCAGGACGGCGCGGACACGGAAGCCGGCGCCGGCGGCGACGAACGGCGGCCTCATTGTCTCGCCGACGCCGCCGGCCCGCTCAGGGCACGCCCGCGCGGGCCGGGCCGGCGGCGGGACCGCCGCCGCCGCTCACTTGAGCAGGAGGGCCGCCGCCTCGCGCGCGGTCTGGCCGACGCGCACGCCCTTGGCCTGCGCGACGCTGTTGACGGCGCTGATCACGCCGTCGAAGTAGGTGCTCTGGCCGTCGCCCATGCGCGCCGTCAGCGCGTCGACCGAGGCGCCGGCGATGCCGTCGGCCTCCACGTCCTGCAGCGCGGACACGCCGGACTGGTTCTTGCCGACGCCGCCGTCGGAGCAGATGAAGGCCCAGGGGCGGAACTGGCGGAAGTAGTCGACCACGCTGCGGCCCGTGTGCCCGGCCGTGCACAGCACGTTGCGCTCGCGGTCCTCGGGCAGCGCGAAGGCGATGGAGTCGGTGCAGACGATGCTGCGGCCCTGCTCGCCGGTGTGGACCACGAGGCGGCGCGCGGGGTCGAAGTGCGCGGGCTTGAGCGCGCCGGTCTTGAAGGCCTCCGCGACTTCGCCCACGCGCATGCCCGGGGCGATGCCCAGGCGCTGCGCGCAGTCGTTGACGCGGCTGACGATGCCGTTCGCGTACAGGTCGGGGCCGTTGCCCATCTCGGCCGTCATGGTGTCGGCGGCGGCGGCCGGCACGCCCAGGGCCTCGTAGTACCACAGGCCGGCGATGCCGGCGCCGTCCTTGCCGATGGCGCAGTCCAGCCCGATCACGGCGCGCGGCCGGGCGCTCATCACCATGCGCGCGCACAGCACGCCGGAATAGGACGCCGCCACGACCACGTCGCCCTGGCAGGGATGGGCGGCGACGTACGCCTCGACGTGCGTGGCCGAGTCGAACACCAGCGTGCGGCCGGCGGGGCTTTCATGGAGGGTGGGGAGGTGCAGGGCCATTGGAGGGGTCGCCCGAGGCGTTCAGCGGATGGGGGAGAAGTCGGTCGGGGTGAGCAGCCGGTTGTTCATCGACCGGAGCATCGGGCGGATCTTCAGCAGGTAGTCCTGCCACAGCGGTTCCGCGGCGAGCAGGGCGCGGCGGCGGGCGCGCTCCTCGAAGCTGTCGTAGCCCCACAGGTGCACGACGGCATTGAGCTCGCCGATCTCCGTGACGAAGTAGCCGAGCAGCCTGCCCAGGGTCTTCGTCTGCAGGTCCAGCGCGCCGCTCTGGCGGTACAGGTCCAGGTACATCGCGGGGGTGTGCTCGGCGTGGAGCACGTAGCAGCGTTCTTCGATCAGCATGAGGGTGCCTCGCCGTGCGTGGCGGGATGCGGGCCGCGGCTCACTTCAGCTCCTGGCCCGCCAGCTCGCCCACCAGGAACTTGTTGGGCTTGAGGAAGAAGGACAGCACCAGCGCGCCGCCGGGCGAGCGTGCCACGTGGCGGTTGCCCTTGGGCCGCCAGACGTAGTCGCCCTGGCGCACCTCGCCCTCGTCGTCCACGATGCTGCCCGAGATCACGTAGGTCTGCTCGATCTCCACGTGCTCGTGCAGCGGCAGCGCGGTGCCCGGCTGCCAGCGGAACAGCGCGGTGAGCAGCCCGCTGGCCTCGTCCTCCATCAGCACCTTCATGTCGATGCCGGGGGTGGGCGTGGGCTTCCAGGGCAGCGCCTCCACGTCGACATAGCGCGAGTCCAGGGGGGCGAGCGCCTGCTCGCCGGCGAGTCCGGGGGTGGTGGCCATGGGTCTTTCCTTCCTAGGGGTTGGGGTCAGCGCCCGTGCCCGCCGTATTGGTCGGCCGGAGGCTGGGCATGCATGAGGGGGGTTTCGAGGAAGCCGCCGTCGACCACCAGGTCCTGGCCGTTGACGAAGCTGGCGCCGCCCTCGGGCGTGCGTGTTTCCATGCAGTCTCCTTGCGCTGAAGCGTGGTGGCACGGTTGGAAGTGAATCTCAAAATGAGATATTTACCATCATATGAGACTTTTATATTTCTATCATCATCGGAAAAATGCTCAGTGGAAAACTCGGATGCGGTACCGCTCGGCTCTTCGGGCCGCGTGGCACGCCACGCGCCGTTCGTGGCCAGGGTGCGTTCTGCCACGAACTCCGCTGGCGGGCGCCGTTCGCCGTCTGGGGCGTCGGCCCGAACCCGGCCTGTTGGTACAGTGCTCGACGTCGTGGCGAGGGTGGAAGGCATGTCGATGGACCGGATCGCCGGGTGCTTCCCTGGGCGGCCCACGTTCGGACTGCTGCTGATCGTGTTCTGGCGGCGGCTGTGGTGGTGCCGGCGCGCCGGCTCGGCGGATGAGGTGCCGGATGCGCGGACCCGGCCCCTCGCCTTCCCCTCGAACCGGACGTGAGCAGACCGTGAACAGCAGCTTCGCCAAAGGCCTGAGCATCTTGGACTATTTCCAGGAAGGACGCATCAGCGCGCACCTCGACGACCTCGTCGAGGCACTCGGCACCTCGCGTGCCACCACCTACCGCTACCTCGGCACCCTGTGCGACGCCGGGCTGCTGGCGTCCATGGCGGGCGGCGTGTACGTGCTGGGCCCGCGCATCGTCGAGCTGGACCGGCTGATGCGCATCAGCGACCCGCTGCTGACGGCCGGCAGCAAGCTCATGCACGAGGTGGCCGCGCGGCGCAAGCTCAACATGATGCTGGCGAGCTTCTACCGCGACAGCATCATGTGCGTGGACATCGCCTGGCCCGACGCCACCATCGCCCGGCACTTCGAGCGCGGGCGGCCCATGTCGCTGTTCCGCGGCGCGATGGCCAAGATCATCCTCGCGCACCTGTCGCCCTATCAGCTGCGCAACATGGCGCTGCACCACGCGGACGAGATCCGCGCGGCCGGGCTGGGCGCCAACTGGGCCGAGTTCCGCAGCCACATGGCGCAGCTGGCGCGCCAGGGCCATGCCATCACCCGCGCCGAGATGGTGGCGGGCACCGGCGGCATCTCGGCGCCCATCTTCGATCCGGAGGGCAAGGTGCTCGGCAGCATCACCTTCGTGGTGGCCGAGAGCCGGTGGGAGGAGACCGACTTCGATCGCCTGCGCGTGGCGATCATCGAGACGGCCCAGCGGATCACCGCCGGCATCGCCCGGCACAAGGAAGCCGGCGCCGCGGGGCCGGCGCCCGAGCCGCCGCCCAGCCTGGCGGCGGCGAGGAAGCGGCGCACCGCGCCGGCGAAGCACAAGCACAAGGAGAAGCGCGCGTGAGCATGGATGCGGGCGGGAAGCCGGAGGCGCTGGAAGCCATCCGGTCGCCGGCGTCACCGGCACCGGCCTTTCCCGCCGGGCAGCGGCAGGCCCATGGCGAACGCCTGTCCGCACCGATCGCCGCCCATCGCGTGGAGGAGCACCGCATCCGCTGAACCCGGCAGGAGTGCAGTTGGCCGGCGCGCGGGGCCGCCAACTGTGCCTTGGCGCGCGGGGGCCGAGGACCTACGCTGTGGGTTCCTCCTCAAGAACGCTTCCCCATGGCTGATCGACGCGACGTCCCCGGCATCAGGAAATACGACGCCCCCGCAGGCGGCTGGGGCGCCCTGCGCGCGACGGCGCAGGCGATCCACGTGCAGATGGAGACGCTCAAGGCGCCGATCACGCTGATGCGCACGAACCAGCCCGACGGCTTCGACTGCCCGGGCTGCGCCTGGCCCGACAAGGAGCACAAGTCGACCTTCCAGTTCTGCGAGAACGGCGCCAAGGCCGTCACCTGGGAGGCGACCAGCAAGCGCGTGCGGCCCGAGTTCTTCGCCGCGAACACCGTCACCTCGCTGCGCGCCATGTCGGACAACGCGCTGGAGAACATGGGCCGGCTGACGCATCCGCTCGCCTACGACCGCGACAGCGACACCTTCCGCGCCGTCGCCTGGGACGATGCCTTCCGCCGCATCGGCGAGATCCTGCGCGGCCTGGCGCCCGAGCAGGTCGAGTTCTACACCTCCGGCCGCGCGTCGAACGAGGCGGCCTACCTCTACCAGCTGTTCGCGCGCGAGTACGGCACGAACAACTTCCCCGACTGCTCCAACATGTGCCACGAGGCGACCAGCGTGGGCCTGCCGCAGTCGCTCGGGATCGGCAAGGGCACGGTGTCGCTCGACGACTTCGAGCAGTGCGACCTGATCCTCTCGATCGGCCACAACCCCGGCACCAACCACCCGCGCATGATGGGCACGCTGCACGAGGCCTCGCGCCGCGGGGTGCCGATCATCGTGTTCAACCCGCTCAAGGAGCGCGCGCTGGAACGCTTCGCCGACCCGCAGGACGTGGTCGAGATGGCGACCTTCGGCTCGACCCGCATCGCCTCGACCTACTTCCAGGTGCGCGCCGGCGGCGACGCGGCCGCGCTCAAGGGCGTGGCGAAGGCCGTGCTCGCCCTGGACGCCGAGCGCGGCGGCACCGTCCTCGACCGCGAATTCATCGCCGCGCACACCGAAGGCTTCGAGGCCTTCGCCGCCGACCTGGAACAGACGGCATGGCCCGACATCGAGCGCACCAGCGGCCTCTCGCGCGCACAGCTGGAGCAGGTCGCCGAGGCCTATGCGAAAGCCAAGGCCACCATCGTCACCTACGGCATGGGCATCACCCAGCACAACCGGGGCACCGGCTCGGTGCGGCTGATCGCCAACCTGCTGCTGATGCGCGGCAACATCGGCAAGCCCGGCGCCGGCATCTGCCCGCTGCGCGGCCACTCCAACGTGCAGGGCAACCGCACGGTCGGGATCACCGAGAAGCCGGGCGCGCCCTTCCTGGACAAGATCGAGCGCGTGTTCGGCTTCAGGCCGCCCGCGGCGCATGGGCACGACGCGGTGGCGGCGATGCAGGCGATGGTCGCCGGCACCGCCAAGGCGCTGCTGTGCCTGGGCGGCAACTTCGCGGTGGCGATGCCCGACTCCGACCAGAGCTTCCCGGCGATGCGCCAGCTCGACCTGAGCGTGCACGTCGCCACCAAGCTCAACCGCTCGCACCTGCTGGTGGCGAAGGAGACCTTCGTGTTCCCCTGCCTCGGCCGCACCGAGCTCGACATCCAGGCCACCGGCCGGCAGTCGATCACGGTGGAGGACTCGATGTCGATGGTGCATGCCTCGGTCGGCAAGCTCGCGCCCGCGTCGGAGCACCTGCTGTCCGAGCCGGCGATCGTCGCCGGCATGGCGAAGGCGACGCTGCCGCACAGCCGGGTGCCGTGGATGGAGCTGGTGGCCGACTACGACCGGATCCGCGACCTGATCGAGCAGACGATCCCGGGCTTCGACGACTACAACGTGCGCATCCGCAAGCCGGGCGGCTTCCGCATGCCGCTGCCGCCGACCGAGCGCCGCTGGCCCACGCCGACGGGCAAGGCGATGTTCTCGGTGTACGGCGGCGTGGCGGAAGACCCGAAGGTCTTCTGCGACGGCGTGCTTCGCCTGGTGACGCTGCGCAGCCATGACCAGTACAACACCACGATCTACGCGCTGGACGACCGCTACCGGGGCGTCTTCGGCCGGCGCGACGTGGTGTTCATGAACGAGGCGGACCTCGCCGCCAACGGCATCGAGCACGGCGACCTGATCGACCTCCAGACCGCGCTGCCCGGCCGGGAGCGCCGCCTGGAGCGGTTCACCGCGGTCGCCTACGACATCGCGCCCGGCTCCATCGGCGCCTACTACCCGGAGGCGAACGTCCTGGTGCCGCTGGATTTCATCGACCCGGAGAGCGGCACGCCCTCGTACAAGTCGGCGCCGGTGCGGGTGCGGCGGTCGGCTGCGGTCTAGCCGCCGGCGGCGAGCCGGCCGACGGCGGCCACCGCCTGCGCGATGCGCTCGGACCACGGGCTGCTGAAGTTGAGCCGGATGAAGTTGCGGTAGCTGTCGGAGATCGAGAACATGTAGCCCGGCCCGATCGTGATGCCCTGGTCCAGCGCCAGCCGGTACAGCCGCATCGCGTCGACCTGCGGCGGCAGCTCGATCCACAGGACGTAGCCGCCCGCCGGACTCGACAGGCGCGTGCCCTCGGGGAAGCTGCGCGACACCGCTGCGCGCATCAGCTGGGCCTGCTGCGCGTAGGCCCGGCGAAGGCGCCGCAGGTGATGCTCGTAGCCGCCGCGCTCGAGGAACTCCGCGATCGCCAGCTGCGGGATCAGCGGCGTGGCCAGCGTGTTCAGGAACTTGAGCTTTTCCACCTGGTCGCGGTAGCGGCCCGGCAGCGCCCAGCCGATGCGATAGGCGGCCGTCAGGCTCTTGGAGAACGACGCGCAGTGAAGCACCAGCCCGTCGCGGTCGTAGGACTTCAAGGTGTCCGGATGCGTGCCGCCGAAGTACAGCTCGTTGTAGACGCCGTTCTCGATGATCGGCATGCCGGCGCGGGCCGACAGCGCCACCAGCTCGCGCTTGCGCTCCTCGGGCATCTGGAAGCCCAGCGGGTTCTGGAAGTTCGGCATCACCATGCAGGCGGCGACGGGCTGCGACTGCATGATCGCCGCCAGCGCCGCAACGTCGATGCCGTGCTCCGGGTGGGTCGCCACCTCGATCGCCTTCATGCCCATCCGCTCGATCGCGTGGAGCATGGCGTAGAAGGTCGGCGACTCGACGGCGATCGTGTCGCCGGGCCTGGCGACGGCCTGCAGGCACAGGTTGATCGCCTCCGTCGCGCCGACTGTGACGATGACCTCGCCCGGGTCGACCGGCATGCCGTTCTCGAGGTGGCGGCGCACGATCTGCCGCACCAGCCGCGGGTCGCCGGGGGGCAGGGCGTTGGTCACGTTCCAGGGCGAGCGGTCGCGGCCCGCCGCGTAGGCGTAGCGGTTGAGCTTCTCGAAGGGGAACAGGGCCGGGTCCGGGTAGGGCGAGCCGAGCGCCACGGCGTCGTCGGTCCCGATGGCGCGCAGCGTCGAGAGCACCAGCCGGCTGACGTCGACCGAGGACGACAGCGCCAGCGGCGTCGAGGGCTGCAGTTCACCCGCGCGCCCGGCGCCGCCGTGCCGCTCAAGGCTCACGAAGTAGCCGGACTGCGGCCGGCTCTCGACCCAGCCGCGGCTTTCGAGCAGCACGTAGGCGTGCAGCACCGTGGTGACGCTCAGGCGGTGGTGCTGACTGGCCTGGCGGATGGAAGGAAGCCGGTCGCCGTGGCGGTAGACCCCTTGCCGGATCAGCCGCTGGATGTCGTCCGCGAACTTCTCGTAGAGCTTCATCCGGCGGCCGCGGGCTTGAGCAGCGGAGCATCCTGCGCCAGCAGCATCGATTCGCCGCGCTCCATGACGAAATAGCGGAAGGCCTCGGCCGCCGGCGACAGCACCCGGCTCTGCAGGTGCACCAGCTGCCAGGTGCGCATCACCGGCGTGCCCTCGACATCCAGCAGCCTGAGCAGCCCGGCGCCCAACTCCAGCCAGAGCGTGTGCAGCGACAGGAAGCTCACGCCCATGCCGGCCATCACGGCCTGCTTGATGGTCTCGTTGCTGCCCATCTCCATGGTGATGCTGGGCTCGAAGCGGTGCTCGGCGAAGAAGCCGGCCATCGCGTGGCGCGTGCCCGAGCCGTGCTCGCGCACGATGAAGGGGTAGGAGCCCAACGCCTCCACCGGCAGGTGGCCCAGCGAGAGCAGCGGGTGCGCCGGCGGGCAGAAGAACACCAGCGGGTGCGCCGCGAAGGCCTCCGAGCGCACCGCCAGCTCGCGCGGCGGCCGGCCCATCACGGCCAGGTCGCACGCGCTGGTCTGCATCTGCGTGAGCAGCGCCTCGCGGTTGGCGCTGACCACCAGGCGCACGTCGATGCCCGGGTGCTCCTGCCGGAACAGCGCCAGCAGACGCGGCACGAAGTACTTGGCGGTGCTCACCATGCCCACCGTCAGCAGCCCGTTCTCCAGGCGCTTGAAGCGGCTCATCGCGTTCTCGGTGTCGCGCAGCGCCGCCAGCATGCGCTTGGCGTGGTGGACGAAGTACTCCCCGGCCGTGGACAGCGACAGCGTGCGCCCGACGCGGTCGAACAGCACCAGGCCGACCTGGCTCTCGATCTCCTTGATCTGCATGGACACCGCCGGCGGCGTCAGGTGCAGCGCCTCGGCCGCGCGGCTGACGCTGCCGAGCTGGGCCACCTCCAGGAAAACCCGCAGTTGGCGAAAGCTCAGGTTCATTGTTCAGCCAAACCTTAACTGAAAGGCAAAAAAGTCTAACTGGTGTTTATCAATGAGGCCACGGAACATGCCGTCATCGCCACCGGAGAAACCTGCATGAACGCACTCACCGACACCAACCTGAAAGCCGACGCCACCCAGATCACCGACAGCAAGAAGCGCTACAGCGCCGGCGTCCTGAAGTACCGCCAGATGGGCTACTGGGTGCCCGACTACGTGCCCAAGGACACCGACACGATCTGCCTGTTCCGCATCACGCCGCAGGAAGGCGTGGACCCCGTCGAGGCCGGCGCCGCCGTGGCCGGCGAGTCGAGCACCGCGACCTGGACGGTGGTGTGGACCGACCGCCTGACGGCCTGCGAGAACTACCGTGCCAAGTGCTACAAGGTCGAGCCGGTGCCGAACCGGCCGGGCGAGTACTTCGCCTGGGTGGCCTACGACATCATCCTGTTCGAGGAAGGCTCGATCGCCAACATGACGGCGAGCCTGATCGGCAACGTCTTCTCGTTCAAGCCGCTGAAGGCTGCCCGGCTGGAGGACATCCGCATCCCGGTGGCCTACGTCAAGACCTTCAAGGGCCCGCCGACGGGGCTGGTGGTCGAGCGCGAGCGGCTGGACAAGTTCGGCCGCCCGCTGCTGGGCGCCACCACCAAGCCCAAGCTCGGCCTGTCGGGCCGCAACTACGGCCGCGTGATCTACGAGGGCCTGAAGGGCGGCCTGGACTTCATGAAGGACGACGAGAACATCAACTCGCAGCCCTTCATGCACTGGCGCGACCGCTTCCTGTACGTGATGGACGGCGTCAACAAGGCGGCAGCCGCCACGGGTGAGGTCAAGGGCTCGTACCTCAACGTCACCGCCGGCACGATGGAGGCGATCTACGAGCGCGCCGAGTTCGCCCGTGACCTGGGCAGCGTCGTGATCATGATCGACCTGATCGTCGGCTGGCCCTGCATCCAGAGCCTGGGCGAATGGTGCCGCCGCAACGACGTGGTGCTGCACCTGCACCGCGCGGGCCACGGCACCTACACCCGGCAGAAGAACCACGGCGTGAGCTTCCGCGTGATCGCCAAGTGGCTGCGGCTGGCCGGCGTCGACCACATCCACGCCGGCACCGCGGTGGGCAAGCTGGAAGGCGACCCGCTCACCGTGCAGGGCATCTACAACGTCTGCCGCGACAGCTACACCCGGACCGACCTGCCGCGCGGCCTGTTCTTCAACCAGGACTGGTGCGACATGAAGAAGGTGATGCCGGTCGCCTCGGGCGGCATCCACGCCGGGCAGATGCACCAGCTGATCGACCTGTTCGGCGACGACGTGATCCTGCAGTTCGGCGGCGGCACGATCGGGCACCCGGCCGGCATCCAGGCCGGCGCGGTGGCCAACCGCGTCGCGCTGGAGGCCATGGTCAAGGCGCGCAACGAGGGCAAGGACATCCTGCGCGAAGGCCCCGAGATCCTGCAGCAGGCCGCCCGCTTCTGCACGCCGCTGAAGCAGGCCCTCGATACCTGGGGCGAGATCACCTTCAACTACGCCTCCACCGACACCAGCGACTACGCCGTGACGCCCGCCGTCGCCTGACCCCAAGGAGCCTTCCATCATGATGACCAACCCCACCGGCCGCCTGACCCAGGGCCAGTTCAGCTTCCTGCCCGAACTCACCGACGCGGAGATCTCGCAGCAGGTCGAGTACGGCCTCAACAAGGGCTACGCCTGGAGCGTCGAGTACACCGACGACCCGCACCCGCGCAACACCTACTGGGAGATGTACGGCATGCCGATGTTCGACCTGAAGGACGCCGCCGGCGTCGTGCAGGAGATGAACGAGTGCCGCAAGACCTTCCCCGACCACTACGTGCGCCTGATGGCCTTCGACTCCACGCGCGGCGTCGAGTCGATCGCGATGAGCTTCATCGTCAACCGCCCGAGCACGGAACCGGGCTTCGGCCTGATCCGCCAGGAGGTGGAGGGCCGCACGATCCGCTACACGGTGCACAGCTACGCCACCGACAGCCCCGAAGGCCAGCGCTACTGAAGGCGCGGGAGCCCACGATGTACCGCATCGCCCCTTCGATCCTGTCGGCCGACTTTGCGCGCCTGGGCGAGGAGGTGCGCGATGTGATCGCCGCCGGCGCGGACTGGATTCATTTCGACGTGATGGACAACCACTACGTGCCGAACCTCACCATCGGCCCCGCGGTGGCGCAGGCGGTCAAGCCGCACTGCAAGCGCGCCGACGGCACGCCGGTGCCGCTGGACGTGCACCTGATGGTGGCGCCGGTCGACGCGCTGGCCCAGGCCTTCGCCGACGCCGGCGCGGACGTGATCAGCTTCCACCCCGACGCCTCCACCCACGTGGACCGCACGCTGCAGCTGATCCGCGGCAAGGGCTGCCGGGCCGGCCTGGTCTTCAACCCCGGCGCGCCGCTCGACGTGCTGGAGTGGGTGATGGACAAGGTCGACCTGGTGCTGGTGATGAGCGTGAACCCGGGCTTCGGCGGCCAGGCCTTCATCGACTCGGCCCTGCGCAAGATCGAGCGGGCCCGGCGGCTCATCGAGGCCTCGGGCCGCGACATCCGGCTGGAGGTGGACGGCGGCATCAAGGTGGACAACATCCGCCGCGCCGCCGACGCGGGCGCCGACACCTTCGTGGCGGGCAGCGCCATCTTCGGGCAGGTGGACTACCGGGCCGTCATCGACGCGATGCGGCACGAACTGGGCGAGACACCCCCCGCCGCGAGGAAGGCCGCATGAACAAGCCGCTCTATGCCATTCCCGGTGCCAGCGCGGGCACCGCCGCACCCGATGCGCCGGCTGCGGGCACGGCGCCGGCCGCCGCGCCGCGCAGCGTCGGCGAGGTGCTGCGCGACAGCCAGGTCGAGGCCGTGTTCGAGGAACTCGACCGCGACCTGATCGGTTTGGCGCCGGTCAAGCAGCGCATCCGCGACATCGCCGCGCTGCTGGTGATCGACAGGCTGCGGCTGGGCCTCGGCCTGCAGGCGCACGCGCCGTCGCTGCACATGAGCTTCACCGGCAACCCCGGCACCGGCAAGACGACGGTGGCGATGCGCATGGCGGAGATCCTGCACCGCCTGGGCTACGTGCGCAAAGGCCACCTCGTCGCGGTGACGCGCGACGACCTGGTGGGCCAGTACATCGGCCACACCGCGCCCAAGACGAAGGAGATCCTGAAGAAGGCGATGGGCGGGGTGCTCTTCATCGACGAGGCCTACTACCTCTACAAGCCGGAGAACGAGCGCGACTACGGGCAGGAGGCCATCGAGATCCTGCTGCAGGTGATGGAGAACCAGCGCGACGACCTGGTGGTGATCCTCGCCGGCTACAAGGACCGCATGGACACCTTCTTCCGCTCCAACCCCGGCATGAGCAGCCGCATCGCGCACCACCTCGACTTTCCCGACTACTCGCAGGATGAGCTGCGGGCGATCGCCGACCGGATGCTCGACGGCATGCACTACCACTTCGGCGGCGGCGCGCAGCAGGCCTTCGCCGAGTACCTGGCCCGCCGCGTCGAGCAGCCGCACTTCGCCAACGCGCGCAGCGTGCGCAACGCGCTCGACCGCGCCCGGCTGCGCCAGGCCAGCCGCCTGTTCGCCGACCGCGAGCGCGCGCTGACGCAGGACGACTTGACCACGCTGCTGCCCGAGGACATCCGGGCCAGCAGGGTGTTCTCGAACTAGCTTCCACGGAGACACCCCATGCCATTGACCGGCCGCTGGACCCTGACCCGCTACCTGATCGAGCAGCGCCGCCGCTACCCGGAAGCCAGCGGCGAACTCAACGCGCTGATCCTGGACGTGTCGCTCGCCTGCAAGGCCCTGGCGCGCATCGTGGCGCGCGGCCCGCTCGGCGTCGCCATGCCGGCCGGCGGCGAAGTCAACGTGCAGGGCGAGGTGCAGAAGCCGCTGGACGTGCTGTCCAACGAGGTGTTCGTCCGGATGAACGAGTGGAACGGCCACCTCGGCGGCATGGCCTCCGAGGAGATGGAGGTGCCCTCGCAGATCCCCGCCAGCTACCCGCGCGGGAAGTACCTGCTCGTGTTCGACCCGCTCGACGGCTCCTCGAACATCGACGTGAACGTCTCGGTGGGCAGCATCTTCTCGATCCTGCGCGCGCCGGCCGAGGTGATGCAGAGCGGCCGCGACGTGGTGGAAGCCGACTTCCTGCAGCCGGGTGCCGAGCAGGTCGCGGCGGGCTACGCCATCTACGGGCCGGCGGCGCAGCTGGTGCTGACGGTGGGCGACGGCGTCGCCGTGTTCACGCTGGACCCGGACCTGGGCGAGTACGTGCTGACGCAGTCGAACGTCCGCATCCCGGCCGACACGCAGGAGTTCGCGATCAACAGCTCCAACGCGCGCTTCTGGGAGCCGCCCGTCAAGCGCTACGTGGACGAATGCCTGGCCGGCAAGGCCGGCGCGCGCGGCAAGGACTTCAACATGCGCTGGATCGCCAGCATGGTGGCCGAGGCGCACCGCATCCTGATGCGCGGCGGCGTCTTCATGTACCCGCGCGACACCAAGGACCCGGCCAAGCCGGGCCGCCTGCGCCTGCTGTACGAGGCCAACCCGGTCGGCTTCGTGATGGAGCAGGCCGGCGGCCGCGCCAGCACCGGACGGCAGCCCGTGCTGGGCGTGCAGCCGACCTCGCTGCACCAGCGCATCGGCCTGGTCTTCGGCTCGAAGAACGAGGTCGAGCGCATCGAGCGCTACCACCAGGAACCGGCCGCCGGCGATGCATCGGCGCCCCTGTTCGCCACCCGCAGCCTGTTCCGCGACTGATTCCCAGAAAAAAGAGGCCCAGCCATGTCCGAGAGACACCCCATCATCGCCATCACCGGCTCGTCCGGCGCCGGCACCAGCTCGGTGACGCGCACCTTCGAGAACATCTTCCGCCGCGAGAAGATCACGGCCGCCGTCATCGAGGGCGACAGCTTCCACCGCTACGACCGCAAGGAGATGAAGCAGCGCCAGGCCGACGCGGAGAAGGAAGGCAACAAGCACTTCAGCCACTTCGGCTCCGACAACAACCTGTTCGCCGAGCTGGAAGGCCTGTTCCGCAGCTACAGCGAAACCGGCACCGGCCAGCGCCGCAAGTACCTGCACGACCCGGTGGAAGCGGCGCCCTACGGGCAGGAGCCGGGCACCTTCACCGACTGGGAAGGGCTGCCGGCCGACACCGACATGCTGTTCTACGAGGGCCTGCACGGCGCCGTGGTCACGCCGCAGGTCAACGTCGCCAAGTACCCCGACCTGCTGATCGGCGTGGTGCCGGTGATCAACCTGGAGTGGATCCAGAAGCTGTACCGCGACAAGCATGTGCGCGGCTACAGCACCGAGGCGGTCACCGACACCATCCTGCGCCGCATGCCGGACTACGTGAACTACATCGTGCCGCAGTTCGCCCATACGCACGTCAACTTCCAGCGCGTGCCGGTGGTCGACACCAGCAACCCCTTCATCGCGCGCGACATCCCCACCGCGGACGAGAGCCTGTGCGTGATCCGCTTCGCCAACCCCAAGGGGATCGACTTCCCCTACCTGCTGAACATGATCAACAACGCCTGGATGAGCCGGGCCAACACCATCGTGGTGCCCGGCGGCAAGATGGAGCTGGCGATGCAGCTGATCTTCACGCCCTTCATCTGGCGGATGATGGAGCGCCGCAAGCGCGCGCTGGGAGCGCTGTGATGGCCGGCCATTCCACCGACCGCGTGCTGCGCGAGGACAACGGCCGCTTCGACCCGCGGGCCAATGCGCTGCGTGCGCTGGCCATCGACGCCGTGCAGCAGGCCAGGTCCGGCCACCCCGGCGCACCGATGGGCATGGCCGAGATGGCGGTGGCCCTGTGGGGCGCCCACCTGCGCCACAACCCCGCCAACCCGGCCTGGCCCGACCGCGACCGCTTCGTGCTGTCCAACGGCCACGCGTCGATGCTGCTGTATGCGCTGCTGCACCTCACGGGCTACGACCTGCCGCTGGACGAGCTGAAGCGCTTCCGCCAGCTGCACAGCAAGACGCCTGGCCACCCCGAATCCGGCCTGACGGCCGGGGTGGAGACGACGACCGGCCCGCTGGGACAGGGCCTGACCAATGCCGTGGGCATGGCGCTGGCGGAGAAACTGCTGGGGGACGAGTTCAACCGGCCGGGCCACCCGATCGTCGACCACCGCACCTATGTCTTCCTGGGCGACGGCTGCCTGATGGAAGGCATCAGCCACGAGGCCTGCTCGCTGGCCGGCGCCTGGCGGCTGGGCAAGCTGGTCGCGCTGTACGACGACAACGGCATCTCGATCGACGGCGCGGTGGACGGCTGGTTCCGCGACGACACGGCGCAGCGCTTCGCCGCCTACGGATGGAACGTGATCGGCCCGATCGACGGCCATGACATCGCCGCCGTGGAGCGAGCGATCGCCCAGGCCCGGTCGGGCGCCGACAGGCCGACGCTGATCGTCTGCCGCACCACCATCGGCCGCGGCTCGCCCGGCCGCGCCGGTACCGCCAAGGCGCACGGCGAGCCGCTCGGCGACGACGAGATCGCCGCCACGCGCAAGGCGATCGGGTGGAGCGCCCCGGCGTTCGAGATTCCGGACGAGGTGCGCGCGCAGTGGGACGCCGTGGAACGGGGCACCGCGCAGGAGGCCGCCTGGCGGCGCCGGTTCGAGGCGTACCGCACCGACCACCCCGAACTGGCCGCCGAGTTCGAACGCCGCATCACCGGTACCCTGCCGGCCGACTTCCGCGAGACGGCGGTGACGCTGATCGCGCGCGCGGGGCAGTCCACCGAGGCGGTGGCCACGCGCAAGGCCTCGCAGCAGGCGCTCGCCGTGCTGGCCCCGGCCGTCCCCGAGTTGCTGGGCGGCAGCGCGGATCTGACCGGATCGAACCTGACCGACTTTCCCGGCTGCGGCGCCGTGCGCGGCGGCCAGCCCGGCGGCCGCCACATCAACTACGGCGTGCGCGAGTTCGGCATGGCCGCGGTCATGAACGGCATCGCGCTGCACGGCGGCTTCATTCCCTATGGCGGCACCTTCCTGACCTTCAGCGACTACAGCCGCAACGGGGTGCGCATGGCGGCGCTGATGAAGCTGCGCGTGATCCATGTCTTCACGCACGACTCCATCGGCCTGGGCGAGGACGGCCCGACGCACCAGGCGGTGGAGCACGCGGCGAGCCTGCGCCTGATCCCGAACCTGGATATCTGGCGTCCCTGCGACGCGGCAGAGACGGCCAGCGCCTGGGTCCATGCCATCGGGCAGGCGCACCGGCCCACGGCCCTGCTGCTGTCGCGGCAGAACCTGCCGGCGCAGCCGCGCAGCGCCGAGCAGGTGGTGGACATCCGGCGCGGCGGCTACGTGCTGAGCGACCGGCCGGGCGCGCGCGCCGTGCTGCTGGCCACCGGCTCCGAAGTGGCGATCGCGGTCGCGGCGCAGCATCTGCTCGGCGAGCAGGGCATCCCGGTGCGCGTGGTCTCCCTGCCCAGCAGCACCGTGTTCGACCGCCAGCCGGCCGAGTGGCGCGACACCGTGCTCGGCCGCGGGCTGCCGCGCATCGGCGTCGAGGCCGGCGTGACGCGCTGGTGGGGCCAGTACGGCTGCGTGGCGGCCCTGGGCGTGGACGGCTTCGGCGAGTCGGCGCCCGGACCGCAGGTCTACGAGCACTTCGGCCTGACGGCGCAGAAGCTCGCAGCACTGGTCATTGCCCAAGTCGAGGCCAGGCAATGACGGGAGGCACGGGCATGGCCTTCGACATCGTCAGCTTCGATCTCGACGGCACGCTGGTCGACACCGCCGCGGAGATCGCCGAGGCCGCCAACCGCACCCTGGAAACGCACGGCATCGCGCGGCGGCCGGTGGAGGAGATCACGCAGTTCATCGGGGCCGGCACGCACGAGCTGATGCGCCGGGTGCTCGCCCGCGTGTTCCAGGAGCAGCCGGCGCTGGAGCAGCTGATCTCCACCGGCGAGGTGCTGCGCAGCCTCGACGTGCACTACGCGGACACGACCGGAACGACCTCGATGCCCTACGCCGGCGCCCACGAGGCGCTGGCCCGGCTCAAGGGCGCAGGCATCCGCCTGGCCTGCACCACCAACAAGGAGCTGCGGCACACGCAGCGGCTGCTGGACAAGCAGGACATGCGCCACTGGTTCGACATCGTGATCGGCGGCGACTCGCTGCCCTTCAAGAAGCCCGACGCACGCGTGCTGGGGCACGTCGTCTCGACGCTGGGCGGCGACCCGCGCCGCGCGGCCCACCTGGGCGACTCGCACACCGACGTGCTGGCCGCGCGCAACGCCGGCATCGCCGTCTGGGCCGTGCCCTACGGCTACAACGCCGGCCAGCCGATCGAGGCTTCGCGCCCCGACCGGCTGTTCCCCGACCTGCAGTCCGTGGCGGACCACGTGCTGCAAGGCCGCCTGCCGGCCCGAGCTTCTTCGATCACCACTGGGACACGAGAGACATGACGATCAAACTGGGTATCAACGGCTTCGGCCGCATCGGCCGCAACGTGCTGCGCGCGGCGGTGCAGAACTTCCCCGACATCGAGATCGTGGGCATCAACGACCTGCTGGAGCCGGACTACCTGGCCTACATGCTC